>Ga0187880_1000174_pt1 | contig 54102 bp, 46 predicted proteins | sample June2016WEW_19_4_FD_132998 | JGI IMG/M metagenome (GOLD analysis project Ga0187880, IMG submission 132998) | Peatland microbial communities from SPRUCE experiment site at the Marcell Experimental Forest, Minnesota, USA - June2016WEW_19_40 | ecosystem: Environmental > Terrestrial > Soil >... | reverse complement strand
CTTTGGCCGCGTTTGGAAGTTCGAAGGAATTGAGCTCAATCCATGGGTGTCGGGCGAGTGGACGGCCTACCGCCAATACTCAAAGATCACGCCGATGTATACCGTCAGGTTCGGTCTGACGCTACTGCTCCCTGATTTGAAGCTATAGATGGAAATGACTTGTGTGCATCGAGACGATCGCCGTACATATTGGGCTAAAGAGAGGTGCATTCATATGAAGGAGGACCGCGGAGTGCAGTGTACCACCAAAACCCGGTCGCAGCGTTCTGCGCAAGCGCCGTTGCGCAAGGTTCATAGGACTATTTCTCTTGCGATAGTCGTCTTACTTGCATTTGTCTCCTACGCGCGAGGCGCCGCGCTGGAGCTGTATGAAACCGGTGCACCTGACCTTGGCACGGCGAGCGCCGGACGAGCCGCTATGGCGTCGGACGCCTCGACGGCCGCTTCCAATCCCGCCGGGATGACATTACTCGACCAATCGCAATTGCTGACCGCGTCCGGCGTGCTCCTGCCTTCGACTAACTTCGACGTGGCCCCGCAAACAACAACCTCCGGTGGAGGTGGCGGCAATGCCGGCGTGTTTTTCCCGCTCGGGTCGTTCTTCTATGTCCACAAACTCTCCGAGAAGCTGCGGCTCGGCGTGGCGGTCTTTTCAGATTTCGGTCTTGGCGGAGACTACGGCAAAACGTGGGTTGGACGCTATTACGCAACCGAGGAGTCACTCATCTCTGGCAAGGTCAACCCGTCAATCGCCTACGAGGTAAACGACTGGCTGTCAGTGGGAGCAGGTTTCAGCTTTGGCGTCGCGCGTCTCACGTTTCAATCGAAGATTAACAACGCTCTTCCAAAGGTGCCCGATGGCGGCCTCGCGCTCGAGTCGTGGGACGAAGCATTCGGCGGGAACGTTGGGATCCTGCTCCAGCCGCTTTCCAAGCTTCGCATCGGACTCACCTATCAGTCACCCCAAGATTACAAGTTCGGCTTTCGGCCGCACGTCACCGGCCTCGGTCCAGGTCTCGACTTTATTCGCAAGAAAATCGGCGGAGTAAAAGCCAACATCCCTTTGACAGAGCCGCAGCAAGTGATGCTCAGCACGGTCTACGAGGTCCTAGACAACTTCAGTCTGATGGGTAACGTCGGATGGCAGAACTGGTCGGCGTTCAGCGAGTTCCCGGTCGGAATCTCTGCGAAAAACCAGAGGAGTGTCGAGGCTAACCTGCATTTCTCGGACACCTGTCAGATTGCGATTGGACAACAATTTCGAATCGGTGAAAAATGGCTGTGGTCCGCAGGATTTGCCTATGACAGTTCCCCGGTTTCGAGAGCAAACCGCATTGCCGTGCTGCCTGTAGATCGTCAGCTGCGATATGGCACGGGCATCCAGTATGAGATCAATCATGATATAACAGCCGGCGCAGCGTGGGAACTCATGGACGCGGGCCCCGGTCCTTTCAGCGCTAGCAAGGGACCGCTCGCCGGAACGCTGCAAGGGCATTACTCAACGAACCTTCTTAACTTCGTTGCGCTCAACATCATCTGGAAATTTTAGAATCGGCCGCGGCAGTATTTGCACGGCGATGCTCCAGCCGATCGCACTTTAGCGCAGCGAGGTCCATCAAAATTGGGAAGGTACGACCACTGACGATTTACACTAGAATCTCTTGGACCCCGGTGTGGGCTTTGGTCCTTGTCTTCGCCATTGCAAGCGGTGCGTATGGTCAGGATGCTGTTAGTGGTTCGTCGGGCATGGAATCGGAAGAGGACCAACTAGCGCGAGAGGTAGATGACCCGACCGCGATTCTGACGCAGCTGAAATTCCAAGATCTGTATACGCCAAGGAACTTTCAAACATCAGCGCAGACCAACACACTTCAACTTAAGGCAGAACTACCCGTAGAGCCTTTTTCATTCCTTCCCTTCAGACAACTAATAGTACCTACGTTCAGGCTGCGAACGCTGGCAACATCGCAGAGCAGCTCGACGATAACCGAATTCGCCGATATGGAGTTGTTCGATCTGTTTAAATCCAACTGGCCCGATCCCAAAGAAACAGGGTTCGGTTGGGCAGTCGGGCCGACATTCGTGTTTCCGACAGGGAGAATTCCAAGGGCAGGGAAACACGCGTGGGAAGTTGGACCTGCCGCTGCGGCCGCTTATCGCGGCATTCCGCGGTTGACGGTCGGATTCCTGTACCAGAATCCCATCTCCTTTGCCTACACGAATTCTTCTGCCACCCCGCAGAACCGAATGAAGTTCAAGCCGGAGATTTCGTACACCCTGGGGCGTGGATGGTACATAAAATCCTCCGACTCCACATGGACTATCAACTGGCGCCATGGGAGTTCGACCAGGATTCCAATCAGCTTCGGTGTCGGAAAGGTGTTGGAGATCGATAGGCTCCAGCTTAATGCATGGGTCTCAGGCGAATGGACAGCATACCGGCAGAACACAGCGATTACGCCAATGTACACCGTGAGGTTCGGGCTAACAGTGCTGTTCCCGCATTTCGAACTGTAAAAGGAATGGACCCAGCCCGAGGCAAAGCCGGTTGCCGTCGTAAGGGATAAGATTAGGAGCCGTGGCGTTCAGGCAGCCCTTGGCGGATGCGGGCGGAAAAATCAGGAGAGTCGCCGGCGGCCCTTGCTCTTTCCGTGATGTTGCTGCGTGCTCGAAGATCCGCGAACGGCAGGTCTGCGTCGATCTGACCTCGTTCGTAGAGGAGTTGATCGAGGTGGCCATTGGCGAGCAACCTCCAGTCCAGATGCCCACCGGCGCCCACGTTTTGCGCGTGGCTACGAATCGTAGTCGTACAGTTCTGTGTCAATGCGTTGTACCATCGCGGATGGTCGGCGAGCCGATTAACTTCATCGAGGTAGTCAACCAGCAGCGCCCGGGCCTGTGAGGCAGGGATGCGGATTCGATACAGATATACCTGCTCGCCACGGTAATTGGTTCGCAAGCCTATTAGGTCGCATTCATCGGCGACCACGTAGTAGAGCTCGTACTGGCGGAAGAAACCGCGAAGCGCCGAGTATGATTCGCCTTTTTCTTTGCGTGTCTCGATCGAGATCGCAAGGTGTTGACCATCACCGAACTCCCAGCTCGCGATCGTGTGCGCGATTTGCGTTGGCCCCCAAAACGACAGGAACAAGTCCACCCCACGAATCCGGTCGAGATCGTAGGTCCGCGTCTCCCAGCGCTGGTCGTAGTCGGATTCAGATCGGTAATTGAAATTTCGCACGTTCTCAATCGTCACGCGGCTGCCGTCAAAGGTTGCGCGAGCGGTGTGAGCCACGTCGGGAGTCCAATCGCGGGTATTGCTCGGCGGAATCGAAGTCCACCAGAGAGTGATAGCAACCACGGGCAACAGCGCAGTCACGAGCCCTCTCAAGAAGGGCCGAACGAGTGCAGCCAAGAGGATGCTGGCTAAAGCCAGTCCCCCGGCCATCGTACCCGCAAGCACGCGCGACTGGGGTCCGTCGAACCACAGCGCCAGCGCGCCCCAAGCGACGGCGGCGGCGACGATCACGGATAACGTCAGAGTCACCATCAAGCGAACTGCGCGCCGGACCATCAATGGATTCCGGCGTGTTCGTAGAGGATGCGGCGTACCTCCTCGATCGTCTCAGGGGTGGCCTGAGTCGAGTGGCCCGAATGCACGACCAGCTCGGATTCGACGCCGTCGATATGCGCGCTCTTGTATTCGACGACTCCGTCATTACCGTCCTCGACCAGTCCTGTCCCTTGCACTGGAATGATCGAGTGGGCGTGCACGCCGTCGGCGATCGGCATTGCGGCGAGCGACTTCAGGAACGGATTAGAGGCGTCCATGTTGTCCAGAGCGGTCGGAATCGTAAAAGGGGTTCCCAACACGCTTGGTTCGCCAAGCTTTGCGACCTGAACCGCAGACTTGGCAAGACCACCAGGCAGGTTAATGAATTTGTTTCCGAATTTAACGAGGAAATTGCTCGCGAGATAACTGCCACGATGCGGAGTTGCAATGAAGACCACCCGCGTCACGAACGGCAGCGGTTTGAAGAACATTGCGCGACCGAGCAAGTCATGAGTCTCGGGATCGAGGTCCGCCTTGTCAAAAGGAACCTTCGTAACATTGTTCCAGAAACGAGTGCCGCTATCGACGACCATCATCTTGGTCAGGAGTCCGCCCTGGCTGTGGCCAATCACAACCATCTCGTTGAGGGCAGGGTCCTTTCCGTCGGGATCGACATCCTTGCGCACCGCTACGAGCGATTCGCGCAAGCGCATCGCAGACAACGCGATCGGATTGCCGCTGTTATAGATGAAGAACCAGAGCTGATAGCGCGAGGCGATCGCGGGATCACCGAGCAGCTCGTTGGCCATCTCCGCCCAACGCGCGGGGCTCGACGCTGTCCCGTGAACAAATACCACCGGAATCATATTGGGATGGTACGGATGCAACATGTAGAGACTGTTGCTTTCGCCACTGTCGCCACTGGCCAGAATGGGAAAGTCGCCCCGGCGAAAACCCGCAATCTCCAAATCCCAAATCGGCGCGCCTTCCAGCCGGTAGGCCAGCGCGGCGCTTGGATCCGACTCGAGCGGCACGGTGTAATAACCGACTTGCACCGCCGCCGTCGTGTCGTCGTCATAGAGTTCCACGGTGCCGTGTAACCGGCCGTCGCTCATCGCGCGGCGGGGATCGTCGAAGCGCACGAAGGCGGTCACCGGCACCTTCGCATTTGGCGGTATCCATCGGCTGGCCGGGCTATCCGGCGACGTTTCGACTCGTGCCGAGAGCGCGGCGCCGATGCCAGCTTCGCGATAGGTGTTGCGGAGCCCGCGTACCTCAAGGTCCGCGAGAGATACGAATTTTGTCAGGTGATATCCGCCGTAATTGAAACCCTTGGGGTTGACCACCAGATCGAGCGAACCAAAAGGCAGACTGAGCTGGCGCGCACTTAGGTCGACTCCGTTTTCATCTTTTGTCGCAAGTCCTAAAGCGATGCCTCGATTGTAAAGATCAACCGCGAGTCGCAGGCGCGGATCGTATTCACCGGGCGCATCGGCCGGATTTGCTGGAAAGAGGAAGGCATACGCATAGGCCGCGGATGCGAGATAGTAGGATTGATTCCGCGATCGCTCGGCAAATGCGAAAGAGAGTTCGGATAGCGCGAATAGCCGGTCGCGCTCGTCAGTCTTGCCAAGTCCCGAATTCAACTCGGCAAGCACAGGTTCCGGATCATTTTTGAAGCGCTCGCTGAGCGCCGTTCGCTCCAGAATCTGCGTCGAATAATCGCTCGGGTTTCCCGTCGACAAGACATTGGCATTGAGCTCACGATGGGCCGCTTGCTCGTCGAGGCGCGTAACTCCAACCGGTGTGGCGCAACCGCTGCCAAATAGAACGATGAATGTAATTGCGATCGTCCAGATGCCTAACGATCTTCTGATCGAGACCCGCACCTTCTTGAAGTCGTATGAACCCGGGAGGTCTGGGAGTGTTGTCGCGCAGGAGGTCTGAGTTGCGAGTGAAACTGCGCGAGTTCTCATCGCGCCTCTTGACAACGCGTAAAGGCCGCCTCAGCTATGCGGTGTTGGTCCAAGATCACGTCCAGTCCTATGACTGTTGTCGCAGATCGGCTCAGTGATGGCCGGAAATATCGCATGCTCAACACTGTCAAGAAGTTCACCAGGAATGCAAGGTGAAGACCGCCCGGACAATCCACAGCCCCAACGGCAGAAAAGACTGCACTCTGTGGTCCGCAAAAACTCAACGACACTCATGCCGCGCGGGCCTAGAGGTGGTACTCGTGGCGAAGTCCGTTCAATACAGGAAGCGCAACACTCGGCTTGATCGGTCGAAACGATGCCTATGACGTTGCACATCACGGGGAGATTTAGGTGCGGATGGGGCAGGCGGGGCCCAAAGAAGAGTGAACTCGGCCTCGATTGTAATGCGCCAGCCAGGAGCGCGGGGTTTTTCGAAGATGCTCCTCGGTCAAGGGGATAATCCAATCCAGACATTCACGCCGGAGGGTCCCGATGAGCCTTTCACAGAGCGAATTCGCCTTTGGGCTCCGAACAGGTGTTTCGACGACTGCAAGGCCCAGGCGCGCTAGCGAAGCATCGCAGCCGGTGGAGAAGATCGCGTCGCGGTCATGAAGGATAAAGCAGAGCAAATCGGCACTAGGTTCAGCCAAAGCAGGCAGGATTTCATCATGTATCGACGCCCTTGGTTCTCGATCTCCTCGCTTCGAATCGGTCGCAATTTTCCGCGTTTCAAGTCACAACGGCAATTTCTGCGGAGGACAGTTCCCGGAAAGCTGCATCGAGCGGAGTTTCGTGGACGAGCGTCATCGTGCTATGTGGCGATGGTCGAACGACCCGAGGATGTGCTCGACGCTATCGCCGGTGCGCCGCCCATGGCCGCACGAGAGTCGCAATTTCGCCGCGCTGTGAGGCGCACGCCAGCGCTTAGGCGATCAGAGGAACGTCGGCCAACGATGAGAATATTCCATCGCGGCCAAACTGCCGAGAGCGAAATACCGTGATCAGCACATCAACGCCTCCTCGCCAGACCCTCGCGCCTCGCAGAGCGGCCATCGCGGGCGTGATTTTTTCCCTGCTGATGATCGTGGCGATGGGAATTGCGCGAAGCGCGGTCCCATCTGATCTGACTCAGCCTGATGTTTGGCTCACCGATCCAAACCGCCGGGCCGCGGTACGGCTCGCGCTGTACCTGGTTCCGTTTGCAGGGATTGCATTTCTGTGGTTCATGGGCGTGCTCCGCGACCGCCTGGGAGAGCTTGAAGATCGGTTCTTTGCAACTGTATTTCTCGACAGCGGGTTGCTGTTTGTGGCGTGCCTTTTCGGTGCAGCGGCCATGTCGGGGGCGCTCATTGAGGTGGCGGCCGTCGGCAATCTCCGTTCACCTGATAGCGCAACCCTATATTTCGGTCGCCGCGCAACCGACGCGTTCCTGAACTCGTTCGCTATGAAGATGGCAGGCGTGTTCATGATCTCGACCTGCACCATCGGGTTGCGTAGCGGCATTTTCCCGCGATGGATTGCATTTGCCGGCTACGCCTGCGCCTTGGTACTGCTGTTGGCGATCGCGAACTGGATGTGGATCGAGCTGGTCTTCCCGCTCTGGATGCTGTTGGTTAGCGTGCAAATTTTCCTGGCGGAGTTTCGCTCCCGTTATGCCCGGGAAGCCGCTGTGGGAAACAATCAGCCCTGAGCACCAACCAGGACTCAAAGGAATTCATGGAAATGGCCGAGCAACCTCCGCGGAGCGCACCGCCGCTCGACGATTCGACCAGACTCGATTTCGAGCGCACGCGCGCTTCGTACGAACAAACATTGATGTCGTGGATCAGAACCGCGACATCGCTAATCACTTTTGGCTTCAGCATCTACAAATTCTTTCAGATCGAAGCGCCGAGCGCCGGATAACAGAATTACCTCATCGGACCGCGCGAGTTCGCGTTCATGCTGGTGAGCATCGGACTCGCCTCATTGCCGCTGGCGATCCTTGAATACCGCCAGAGTATCCGAACGCTCGGAGCGCAATACCTGTGGCTACTAAAAGCTCCCAAAGCGGCGGAAAGTCCATAGTTTTGGTATGGTCCGCCGTGGTGTTCCGGGCACGCCCGCGCGTTTTATCGCTTCTGTTCATGGCTGTCGATTCGGACTGAAGATGAGATGGGGGACGATCCTGCATCCTTCCGGCGACCGGCTGGCCGCCGAAAGCTATGGGGTGACCGCATTGATTCCGGGATAGCAGTCGCGCCAGTCAGCTTCAAATCCCGCGAGATAGGCCGCGACCGCTTCAGGCGCAAAGACACCTAGCGCCGCACCCGCGCCGATGCTCAGCCCGCCGACACTTCCAAAGTCTGACCTGCAGACGCAAGAAGGCCCCCGCGGGGGCCTTCTTGCGTCTCTTACTTTAGTCCGGCGTTGAGAACTGCGGACGAAGCCTCATCGCTACCTTGGCGTTTTGCCTTTGCCCTTGAGCTTGACGGTGTTCTCTAAATTCGGCTCGAGGTTATCTTGTATCACCAGCGTGCCGTTGTACTCGATGGCGGCGGTCGGCGCGAACATCACCGAGACTTCGCAACTTCCCGGCGCCACATGCTTGGCTTTCGGGCCCAGCTCCTCGTCGTCGCAAGTCTGAGTGATGCTGAATGGGCTGGCCACGCCGGATTCCATTACGATGAGAATCGGGAGTGGGGTATTCTTCTTCGTGACCTTCCCCGCGTTGGTGATTGTCACCGTCTTGGTCTTGGTCGCGTCGGTGTCCACCGTACCGAAGTTGAGCGATTTGGGCGAGATCTTAAGCTTGCCGACAACCGGCGTCGGGGTTGCAGTCGGCGTGGCGGTCTGAGTTGCGGTCGCGGTCGAAGTAGCCGTGGTCGTCGCGGTCGAAGTAGCCGTGGTCGTCGCAGTCGCGGTCGCCGTCGCGGTTGGCGTGGAAGTGGCCGTCTTAGTCGACGTAGCGGTTGCGGTCTGGGTTACGGTCGCCGTGGCGGTCTGAGTTGCGGTCGCGGTCGAAGTCGGCGTCGGCGTCGCGGTCAAAGTAGCCGAGGTCGTCGGAGTCGGGGTTGGCGGTTTCCCGGTCGTCGTCGCGGTTGGCAGCAAACTGCTCGTTGAAGTCGGCGTCGCGGTTGGCGTGGAAGTGGCCGTTGCAGTCGCCGTGGCGGTCGAAGTCGGCGTCGCGGTCGAAGTAGTCGTGGTTGTCGGCGTCGCGGTTGGCGTGGAAGTAGCCGTTGCAGTCGCCGTGGCGGTCGAAGTCGGCGTCGCGGTCGAAGTAGTCGTGGTTGTCGGCGTCGCGGTTGGCGTGGAAGTGGCCGTTACAGTCGCCGTGGCGGTCGAAGTCGGCGTCGGACTCGGGCTTGGAATGCCCAGTAGCATCGACACATACGAACGATTGGCGATGGCGTCGCTATTCAGCACAGCAGCGTCTAGCAGGCCGTTGTCGGTGAAAACGCCCAACTCCAGCCCATTCGAGGCGTCGCCAACCATAAATGGCCCGACCACATTTTGCTGGAAGGTGCCGTCTCCGTTCCCGACAAACATGATCAGACCCATGTTCGGGTTGTTGCCGTTGGTAATACCGTGGGTATTGTTGAGCGCGATGGCGAGGTCGAGGTTGCCGTCGTTGTTCAGGTCACCAGCCGCGATGTTGTCAGGAGAAAACTGACCCTGACAGCCGCCGGCAGGGCATTGGGTAACCGGCGTATAGGAGTGAAACTGGTAAACAGTTGAAGGGCTAAAGGTGAAGGTCCCATCTCCATTCCCGAGCCCGATGGCGAGAGTTCCGCCGTACAGGTTGCCGCCCACGTCATCGGTACTCGTAACTGCGAGGTCCAGCGTGCCGTTGTTTTTGAAATCGCCGGCCGTAAGCGCTACTGGGTGTATCGGAGGATGGCTAAGGGCTGGCGGCTTAAACGTGCCGTCGCCGTTGCCGATCAACACGTCAACTGCTTCCCCGGCGAAATCAACCAAGGCCACATCCGGGATGCCGTCACCGTTGAAATCTCCAATCTGGATTTGAGACCCCTGGCTCCCACTGACTCCCGTGAGCACCGCGGGCGCGCCAAGAACGCCGCCGCCGGTATTGAGCAGCACGCTCAGGCTGCCGTCATTGTTGGAGACCAGCACATCGGGTTTCCCGTTGCCGGTCAGGTCCGCGACCGCGACGGCTACGATGCCAGAAGTGTCTCCAACTGAATAGAATACGGTTGACTTAAACGTGCCGTCGCCGTTGCCGAGCAGCACACCGATCTGACTCGGCGTGACTTCTGAGAGCCCGGCTATTGGCGCGGTTGCTGCGAGCCCGGCTACCAGATCGGGTTTGCCGTCTCCGTCAAGATCTCCGGTGGCCAGTGCGACTGCATAATCAGATTCGCCTATGGTGGTGGTAATCGGGCCTCCGAGCACCCCAAATGGGCCGCCCGTCAGTACGTCGATGGTGCCACTATTTCTGGCCACTGCCAGACCAAGGTTTCCGTCGAGATTAAAATCGGCAGCGGCCATTGCGCTGCTTTGATTGAAGGAATAACCGAAATTGCTAGCGGCGCGAAACTGCCCGTCGCCGATGCCAAAAGCTACGGTAGCGTATGGGCTGACGGTGTTGCCGACGACGAAATCGAGTCGCCCATTGTTTCTGAAGTCTCCGATGGCGACCGCTTGCGCATTCCAGTCGACTGCCAATGCCCGCGCAGTCCCGAAGGTACCATCGCCGTTGCCCGGCAACACCCACGCAGTCGAGTCTTCAGAATCAGACAGCAGCAGGTCCAGCTTCCCGTTTCCAAAGAGGTCGGCGATAGCGATCGAACTGGCAAAGGGAGCGGCCCATGTCACACCCGGCGTTTGGAAGGTGCCATCGCCATTGCCGAGATACACAACGGCGCCATCGGTGGCCGATATCACCACATCCGGATTGCCGTCCTCGTTTACATCCCCTACCGCGACGCCGGTCACACTGCCGCTTCCCGTGTAAGAATAGCTGACCGGAGCCTGAAAAGTGCCATCACCGTTTCCCAGCAAAATACTGACGCCCTTAACGGCCGCATTGGTCGCCACCGCCAAGTCGAGTTTGCCGTCGTTCCTGAAGTCGCCTACTGCGACTCCCACCGGATCCTCGCCCTGAGTAGCTACGCCGGTCGCGGTGGTGTAGGCGACCTGCGGCTGGAACGTGCCGTCGCCGTTGCCGAGCAAAACGTCGATCGCGCTACCGGTCCCGTCTGTAACCACCAAATCAAGCTTTCCGTTGTCCTTTAGATCGGCGGCGGCCAGGCCAAAATTGGTGCCGGTACCCAGACCGCTGCTGCCGCCAACGCTGTAGACGTTGGGCGCTCCAAATCCTCCCGCGCCATTGCCCAAATAGACCAGAACCGAACCGCCGCCACCGCTAGGCCCGCAGTTGCAACCAACCGCCAGAACCGCAACGTCCAGATTGCCATCGTTGTTGAAATCCCCGGTGACGACGACTTCTGGCTGACTGTTGGTCAGCTGAACTGCGGTGTCGAGCGGCGACTGAAACGTGCCATCACCGTTGCCCAGGACCAGGCTGAAGTCTCCGTATTCGCCATCGAACCGCGGAGCAGCCATGACCATGTCCAAGTTGCCGTCATTGGTGAAATCGCCGACGGCGACCGAAAAAATGCTCAACTGTTTTAAACTATTACCGCTGATGGGGTTTGCGGCGAAGATGCTGTTCGCGCTCGAAAGTCTAATCGGGGGCGGCGGCGAGCCGGCGATCAATACCGATGCGGCCACGGCCATCCCGACCAGCGCCGCGACGGGCAAAAATGTCTTGCGGACCTGAAAAAACGCACTTTGCAGTGTCTTACCTTTCATCTGAGCTACTCCACCCTTATCGTTGCGACTAACCTCTTAGGTTCACAGCAACGCCTAACACCGACAGGTCCGCAGGAATCGAATACGTGGTACTATCAGTACGAAGATGTTGTGTCAAATCGCAACAGCGCAATTGGCCCCCCGGCCTCGCTAAAACCTTCAAGTTCCATCAGGTCAGCTGGCCGTTTCGAGACCGTCGCTCACGAATATCCGGCGTCGGCGCCAATGTCCCGATCGGCAACAGGAGTGTCACAAAGCCGCAACTCAATTGCCTTCAGAATCTGAGTGGTGGCGCCAATAAATGGTTCAAAGCGCCACAAACCTCGTGGCACCCCCCTTGCAGGGTCCACCATGAAAGGATCCGGATCGGGTATCGAAGGGGAAATAATGATGTTGAAAAGTACTAATCTATTGCTCTCGGTAGCGACTGCGGCGATCGCGCTAGCCGCAGCTCCATTGTTCGCATCGGCGCAGGATGGTCTGATGACGAGGACGCAGGAAGTGGGGACAGTAGCGCACAATGCTACGATGGCGCCGCCGACGCGCGGCCTTTACGCCGTCAACGCCATTCACGCATACTCAATCGACTCAGCAATCCTGACCGACGCATATGTCGACGGCGTGGTGCTCCCTTTCGCATGGGCTGCCCTTGAACCAAAAGAGGGGCAGTTCGATTGGAGCTATGTTGACAAGCTGGTCGGCCAGGCGGCAGCCAATAGCAAAGCCGTCTCCCTCATTATCAATGCCGGAGCCCAGTCACCGTCGTGGGTATACAGCGAAGGAGCGCAGGCCTTCAATTTTATCTGGTCCAAAACATTTTTTTTTCCGGTATGCAGCAAGCAACGCCTGCCGGTTCCCTGGGATCCCGTCTTCCAGTCGAAGTGGAGCACCTTCGTTGATGCCCTTGCCGCCCGTTACGGCTCGAACCCAACCGTCGTATCGGTAAAGATGAGTGGACTTAATTCCGTCACGCCGGAGATTTTTCTTCCGTTCGCGACGGGCGCCAAAATCACGATCGGATCGATCTCATGCAACTCGAACAACGACGTCGCCAACTGGCAGGCGATTGGCTACACGCCGAATTTGGCGGAAGGAGCCTGGAACCAGATTGCGAACGCTTTCCGCGACGCGTTTCCCGACAAGCCGCTGGAAGTGATGCTGATCCCGGGAGGCTTCCCGCCAATCAACAATAAGGGCGTCGTGTTTAAGGCGACCGGCGGCCAGGACACTGAGGTGACCGACTACATCATCACCAGCGGAATTTCAGGATTCGGCAGACAATTCCTGGTCCAAAACGATGGTCTCTCATCAACCTGGATATGGGCCACCGAGGAGAGCTACGCGAACCAAGTCGATACCGGCTATCAGACCGTCGGGGCTCTCGGCAAAACACTGGCCGCCACGGTGAAACTCGCTTTGGACGGCGGTGCGACGTATCTCGAACTGTACGAGACCGACATTCTCAACTCTGCCAACAAGAGCACGATCGAAAATGCTCATGCGCAACTTCAATAGAGGCCTGAGCATTGCAGCCTTGCAGACGGGAGCGAGAGGCCAACTGAGCCGAATTAGCTGGCTTTCACCTGGAATTCGGCTGTTGGGATTTAAGTGTTGAGCAGCACCTCGGCGTAAGCCAGGCGGCGAATGGTCGTCGCTAGAGACGTGGGCGACCTCGAAGCTGGCGCCGGGACTGCGCTTCTGGTGAGTGCCGGTAATCCGCGAGGGAACGCGGTGGGCAAGTCCGGCCGGACCTTCGCGGGTAAAGCGCCCGACCCACTTGCGCACTGTCTTCTCGCACACTCCCAAGCCCGCCGCCACTGCAGCCGGCCGCTCACCTCGGCTCACCCGTTTGACCGGTTCCGCTCGAAAATCTCGACTATCAGGTGTGGTGCGGGCATTCTGATGCATGTCCGTCCGGGGTGAGCTCCTGAGCTGGTGTTCGGTTCGCAGCTTTCACCTTCCCAGCGTCCTCCCCGAAGGACACCCTATTGAAGCATCGCAATTGACCCCCAATCGCGCGATCCCGCCTTTAGTGACGAAATTGCAGGCTTGATTGAATGGGAGAGTTGTACTTGCGCCATACGTGCATTTCGGTGAGAATTGCGAAACTCAAATGACTCGTTTTTCGATCGATGGACGGGTGGCGGCGGGACTAAGTCGGGGGAGGGTTTCAGAACATGCAGGGGTGTTTCCGTGGATAACGGCCGGGATCGGTCGAAGGTGGTTCTCTGGGTTGCAGTATTGGGTGTGATCATTGTAGCCGCGCTGGCAGCCACGGCTTACCACGTGTTGCGCACAACGCAAAAGGACGCACGCAAAGTCGGCCTCCCGATTCCGGTTCAGACCCTTCCCGCAAAGGTTCAATCGATCGATGAGATGATCGGAGCGAGCGGTTCGACTCAACCGAGCATGACGGTCAACGCAACCGCTCATGTGGTTGCGCGGGTCCTGCGGGTTCCGGTTGACGTGGGCAGCATCATACGGCCTAAAGACCTTCTCGTTGAGTTCGACCCCAAGCTCTACCTCGCCAATCTCGCGTATGCCCGCGCCAACTACGATCACGAGCATCAGCAGCTTGTGCGTACGGAGAAGCTGGCACGCAAGGGCTTCGCGGCTGTTACGGATGTAGAGAATGCCCGCGTCCTCGACGCGCAAACCTACGATGCGGTGGTCAGCGCGGAAATCGACCTTACCAACACCAAGGTCCTGAGCACGGTCAGCGGGGTGGTGCTCTCCCGTTCGGTCAATCCGGGCGAAACCAGCCAGATGGACGAGACGCTGCTGCAAATTGGCGTGCTCGATCCTGTGGACATGGATGCGTCGGTGCCGGAGGACAAAATGGGTTACGTGTATCTCGGAATGCCCGGCGAAGTCGGGACCGACGCCTTCCCGGGCAGAGTCTTCAAGGGCACCGTCGCTAAGACAGATGGCATCGTAGACCCGACAACCCGAACGTTCGGAGCGTACATACGGCTGTCCAACCGCGACCTGAGCCTCAAGAAGGGAGTCACCGGTTATGCCCGGCTGATTTCCCATCGGATTGCCCTAGCCGTGGCGAGCACGGCGATCATGAACCCAGTCGGCGACCGCGCAACGGTCTTTGTGGTGGACACGGCGAACCGGGCGCATCTGCGCCAGGTCCGGACCGCCCTTTCCAACGGAGGCTTGACCGAAATCCTTTCCGGTCTCAAAGAAGGTGAACAGGTCGTGGTGATGGGCCAGTTCGATCTTCAGGACAACGACCGGGTGCTAGTTAATCAGAGCGCCCCGTGGAACAAGTCATGAAGAGATCTGTTTTGGCATGTCTGCTGACGTTGGCCACTTCCGCAGCCGGCGCACCAAGCGCTGGAGCGGCTCAGATGTCGCTCAAGGATTGTGTCGTACAGGCGATTGTGAACAGCCCAGCACTCTCATCCGGCCGCTTTCTGGTGGAAGCTGACAAGGCGGACATAAAAAAGAAGCGCGGCACCACCCTGCCGTACCTCAGTTCCTCGCTGCAAGGCTACGAGGTTAACGGGGCGCCGGTTACGGTATGGTATCCGCTGGGGTTATTTCAACCGGAAAACCCGTCGAGCACTGGCACGCACAATCCCGAGGCTCATTGGGCTCCCGTGGGCATGGAGTCGGTCGGAATTACCTACCCGTTGCTCTCCGGGGGGAGCATCCTTGGCTTGAATGATCCGCCGCCGGTTGCGATCTCGCGGGCGGACATGGATCAACAGACCATTACGAACCTTATCACTGAGGCAAAAGTCGTCTTCAACGTGGTGACGGATTACATCTACATCACGGCGTACCATTTGCAAGCCACTACTCAGGAGCAGATGGTCGAAGTGGCCACCAAGCAGCTCGAAATTGCGAAAGCGCAGGTGGTGGTCGGACTCAAGTTACCGCAACAGGTCCAGGTTGCACAGGCCCAGCTTGACTCCGCCTCGCGGGGGTTGGAGGCGGCTCGCGAAAACGAACGCTCATTCACCACCGATCTGGCGAAGGTGATCGGGACCAGCGACGCCGAACTGAAGTTGGACCAGACGCCGACGCCGCTTACGCCGCTACCGCCCTTGCACCTGTTCCTGGATCGGGTGATGGCCAATCATCCGGCCCTGCAGGTGCAGGAAGGCAAGGTGGAGGTTGCGCGCCAGCAACTGCGTGTTGACAACGCGAACTTCTGGCCTTCGGCCAACCTGAACACCAGCTTCGCCTCCGCCCAGGACCTGGACTACTTCAATGGCAGTTCAGCTCATCCGCGGCCCACCGCCTTCCTCTCGTATATCGAGGTGGTAATACCTCTATACGATTTCGGCCAGCGTCGTGCCGCCATCGACGAGTCGAAGCAGAATCTTCTCTCGCAGAGCGAAACCGTGAAGGCGTTAGATCTTGGGATTCGCACGGAGATTGCGGGGGCCTACAATCAAATTGAACAGTACGCAGAAAGCGCGTCTCAGTTTCAGAGCGCCTTCGTCAAGGCGGATCAGGCGGCCGATCTCGCACGCGCTCAATACCAGGTCGGGGCAACCGACCAGCTCACCGTGGTAAGCGCAGAGCTGGCCGCGCTCCAGCAGAAAGTCCAAGTCGAACTGACCGAGATGTCGGAACGGCTCAAGTATGCGGAACTGCAGAACCTTGCCGCCGACAACTGGCGCTGGGCGCCATGAATCAATCGCAGCGGATCACGAAAAACCTCTTCGCCGGAGGCCTGTCCACTGCACTGGGCGGCGTTTTGCAGCTCGCCGCGATCGTGATAATCGCGCGGGGGGTCAAGGTATCCGATTTCGGAGCTTACTCGCTGATGCTCTCGTTCGCCTTCGTGCTGGAGCGTATGGCCGACAGCGGATTGAACAGCATCCTGATGCGCGATATGGCGGTCGCCCCCGAGCGCGTCAGCGAGCTACTGGGCGGCGCCTTAACCCTGGCGGTGCCGTACGTCCTGGCGGCATCGCTGGTGATGGTTGCGATCATACCATTCTTCCACTTCGACCTGCGCTTCTCGATCCTGACGGCGATCATGGGCTTCGCCAGACTCGAGCATGTGTTCATGGGATGCTACGGCGCGGTGTTGCTGTCACGCGAAGATTATGAGCTTCACGCGATCGGCTTCGTTCTGCACAAACTGGTGCTGCTGGCGCTGGTGGTTGGGGCGCTGATGCTTGGCACCGGGCTGGACGGAGTGGTTATTGCGCATGCATTGTCGATCATTCCGCCCTGGATACTGTTTCACTGGTTGGTAGTGACGAGATACGCGCGGCCCAAGCTGAAATTCGATATGAAGCTCTGGAAGTATTTCATCCGCGAATCGGTACCGCTCGGCGGTACAAGCGTATTGCGGCTGATGGCCGAGCAGGCCGACGTTATGGTGCTCAGCGCGATAGCCGGAACCGCAGCGGCCGGTCTGTTCTCCGGTCCGAGCCGAATGGCCAACGGGCTCAGGTATTTCCCGCAGGCCTTGGTGATCGCGCTCTTCCCGATGTATTCGCGCAAGGCGGCCGAGAGCGGCTCCGAAGCGGGCTTGAGCGCGGCCTACCAGAGCGGCGTGAAGGCTTTTGTGGTGATGGCCTTTCCGCTCGCGCTCGTGTTTCTGGCTCGCCCGGAGGTGCTGACCGTTTCGCTGCTCGGAGCGAAGTACCAGCCCGCAATCCCCGCGATGCGCCTGATGGGTGTGACGGTCTGGCTCATCTTCGCCTCCGCACCCTACCTGCTCATCATGACTGCGCTGGGGCTGCAGCGCTTTCTGTTCATCAGCACCGCGGCCGCGCTTGCTTTGCGCCTCGCTCTGGACATCGCGCTGGTGCCACGGATGGGATTTCTGGGCCCCTGTGTGGCGATGAACATTTCCGAAGGACTTCTGCTCGCCGCCTGGGTCGCCTGTATGTGGCGGACCGGATTTTCGCTGAACCTGTTTGGGATGCTCTGGCGTCCATGCGTCGCAACGGTCCTGATGTGGGCGCTGTTCAGGGTGATTGGGGCGCACTCGCTGGTCGTGCTGGCGCCCGTGTTCGCAGTCGCTTTTGCCCTTTATCTGGGGATTCTGTACTTGCTGGGCGCCTTTTCAGAAGCCGAGATCGCGCAGTTCCGCGAGGGCATGAGATTCGTCCGGCCGTTTATCGAGCAATGGACCGGCAGGACCACGCATCCTCGGAGTCAGGTGTTGTGAATCGGACCGCCGACCGCTGGTTCGGCGCGGGCGCTATCCTGATATGCGCCGCTGCGTCGCTCTGTTGCATGTGGGTCAACTTCACCCTGAGTGACGAGCTCTACGGATTCAGGTATTCAATCGGTGCTTATTCGCCTAGCCACCATTATGTCATCCTCCTCTCTTTCGGCGTGATCGCGGTTCTGCTGCTGGTGGCGGCGGCAGCGGCGGTGGTTTTGCGAAAGCCGGATCTGCAATGCGTGTTGGGTGGGGCGCTGCTGCTTGTCGTGCTGTGCGCGTACCTTCGAATCGCGCTCGGCAACGCCGACTTGCTGATGGAACTGGGCCGCCAGTCAAACTGGTGGACGCAAATTTTCTCGGGCAAAGGTCCCAGCGCGATTGACCGTGATGTTTGGTCCGAGCTCTCATTTAATACGATCTATGACCGCCTATACACAGGCTGGTATTACCTGGGACTTGGATGGTACCTGGCACTATTTGCTTCGTTAAGCATCTTCGCCACCGGCGCACGAAATCGTGGCATTCGTTCCACTTGGCGACCTGCCGGCCTGCTGGCGCTCCTCAGTGTGCTAATGGTTGGTATTTTTCTGTACCGGCCGGCGATCGCGGAGCGCGAATTCGAAAACGCGGTGAAGAGCCAGGTGCTGGGCCGACCGCTGCAGGCCATTAGCCAGTATCGCGAAGCTATGCGGCTCGATGACTGGTACGCTCTCAATCCAGTCGTTTACGTGCGAGTCGGACAGGCGTTCGCCACTATGAATCGGACCGATACACCTGAGTACCAGATATACCGGGCAGAGCAGATTTACGCTGAGAATCAGGGCAGCTCGGATATCGGAGATCTGCCCGAGGCGATCGGCATCTACAAGCGAATTGCCGGCATGAGTGGGAGGATTGGCGTGGTTGCCCGCATCCGCGCCGCCGACCTAATGAATTTTTACGGGTTCCACCTGTTCCAGAGCGGCGCATTCGGCCAAGCCGTGGAGCAATGGGACGAAGTTTTCGCGCTTGACCCTGACAACTGGTTAGCGGCCTATTACGTTGGCCAGGGCTATCCGACGGTCGGCCGCTACCGCGACCTCGCGACCGTGTCGCAGCGGTTCATCGATAACTGCAGTGATCCGCTGATTCTCGGAATCCTCTACAGTAATCTCGGCGATGCGAATACGTGGCTTGGTCAACTGAATGCCGGACATCGCGCCTACTACCATTCCTATGACATCGACTACGCCTATAACATGCGGGGAATAGCTTCTCTGGTAGGCCCCTGAGGTAGCGCGTGGCAGCCAGGTTCTCAGATTACCTCCGCACTCCCACCGGCCGTACGGCGCTGGCTGTAGTCGTTGCCTTTGGCCTGATGCTCGGCTACTTCGTGAGCCGAACCTACGTAAATCCGCTGCCACGCCAATACTACATCGACTTTCGCGATGCGCGGTGGATCCAGATGCCGACGCCGGCCCACAACACGTACTTCCGCAAGGACATTTACATTCCAGGCAATGTCGAGCGGGCGTGGATAGCAGTCGCGACCACCGGTTCCTATGAGATCATGGTGAATAACGTCAAGATTGATGAAGAGCGGTATCCGGGCGCCAGGCTGACGACCGTGCAGGACATCACTGTACTCCTGTCATCAGGCAAGAACGTCATCGCGATTTTCGTTCCGGGAGACTCGTCGGACGGTCCCCGCCAGGTGCTCGTCCGCGGTGCATACCAGGTTGCCGGTGCTCCGCCCATCGAGTTCGTCTCGGACTCGAGCTGGAAGGTGTCTGCCGCCGCCTCCGATATCCCGGGCGTCTACACCTGGTCCGCAGCCATGTACGACGACGCCCTCTGGTCCAACGCGGAGCAGGCCAGCAGCGGCGAGCGATGGTCCACCGTGCAGCAGGTTGCATTCGACCCTCGGCTGTTCACGCTTGAACCGGCCGGTAAATGGATCGCTTCTCCCACCGATCGAACCGGCCACGTAACTTTCTGGCGCGAGTTGAACCTTTTGTCCGAGCCGTCGGAGGCCTGGCTGCAGCTGGCGTCCAACGGCGCCTATGATGTCGTGGTCAACGGCAATCTGGCGGTTATGACGACCACGGCGAGTGAGGCATTTCTCTTCGGACCCAACTCTCCGGTTGCGCTGGGCGGCGACGAGGTGGTCGAGAACCGGGATCTGCCAACCATTATAGGTCCGGTTTCCGGTCTGCCCGGTAGCAAAGTTTATTCGGAATCGGAACGCTCCCAGTCAACTTCGAGCCAGCAAAGCGGAACCGCGAGCAGCACATCCAATCACACCTCCTCATCAGGCAGTTCGAGGGGTGCCTCCACCGGCGGGGCGGCAACCTCACAGAACAATGTCGCATCTTCAACAGGAAAGAATGGATCCGTGAGCTATTCGCTTCAGGGCAAAACCATAACTACGGCGGCCGCGACCGGTTCTGGCGGCTCTTCCCAGAGTGGAACAGGTACTCAGTCGGCAGCGAGCAATTCTGCCAGCTTCTTTCAGAGTGGAACGGCGACTCAGTCGTCGTCGACGAGCAATTCTGCCAGCTTCTTCCAGAGTGGAGCGGGGAGCCAGTCATCGGCGAACAGTTCTGGCGGCAATTCGATCCAGAGTTCAACTGGAACTCAATCGGCGACTCAGGGCTCCGCCGCCTCCAGCACGACCTCATCGTCACAGCAACAAGCAAATCTTGCCTGGAACCCTATAGTGGTACTGCAGCCAGCGAGCTCCGTGTCCCCAGCAAGAATCATTGTCGTTCCTTTCAATCAAGACGCGAGCCCACTGGCGCCCCCGAGCCTCGGCGGTCTCGCTCCGCAACCGGCCCAGGTCGCGCCTCAGACCTTGTCCAGGTCCACCTCGCCAGGACCCATCATGGCCTCGGCGATTGCGCTAACGGATTACGACATCAGCACCTATCTAAAGCCCGGAAAGAATCTCATCGCCATCCGCGCGCATGCCGAGATTGCACCGGCGGCGCTATTGGTGAGCGGATTTGTCGAGTTGGCGGATGGAACCTTGAGCCGGTTCGGAACCGACGACAGATGGCAGGCACACTTCGCTTCGGCTGAAGGCCGATCCAATTCGGAAATTCCAGTCATGGTCGTCGGCGGGTATGCCGATCAACCCTATGGACCGCCAGTACAAGTGGCGGCCGATCCAAACTGGCTGCCGAGCCAGGATGTCCGGACGGTGGCGTCTTGGATTGTCACTTTGGCCGGGGTAACCGGTGCCGTGGTTCTGCTGTGGTTTTTCGTGCCGCTGGTTTCCGGCGCCAAATCTGCTGCTGAGCGCCGGTGGAACCGCGCTGCCACCTTCCATCTCCCGATGCTGATCGCGTTGGTCTGGCTGTGGCTGCTCTCCTGCGACGTGAGATTTCCCTACGACTGGTGCTTCCGTCCGATCGTGGTGATTGTCTTCGCAGCTGGTCTGCTCGCCTGGCATCTGGCATTTGCGCTCCTCTCGGATCGCATGCCAGCCGATGGCGCGCCTTTCACCGGCGATGCCGCACGCGGCCGGTGGGTGCTGTGTGGGGGGCTGCTGGTCTTGATTACAATCATAGGCGCAATGGTGCGGGCTTCAGGTTTGATCAGCACCCCGCTGGGCCATGACGAAGCCGCTATGGCAATGCTTTCGCGGAGTATCCCACTAGTAGGCTTTCCGTACCTGATGGCTGGCAGCTATACCCGCCTCATGTCGACCTACGAACTCGTTCCGTACCCGATGGCGTTGTTCTCGGTCATCATAGGCCCAACGGTACTCGCCTATCGGCTGCCTGCGTTCATTTTCGGTTCGCTCGCAATAGCTTTGATTGGATGGTGCGGCCGAAGGATGTTCGACTGGCGCGTTGGGCTGACGGCCGCGGCAATCTGGGCGTTCCTGCCGATTCCCGTGAACTGGTCACGCGACGGATTTTATCCCACGCAGGAGCTATTTTTCGCGCTCGCAACCTTCTGGTTGTTTTTCGAGGCGATCCGCGATCGGGGCATAAACGCGCGCTATATGAGACTGACGGCGGTCGCCTTCCTGCTTACATATTTTTCGTGGGAAGCCTGCGCGTTCATTCTTCCCACGCTGTTCGTGGCGATCCTCGTTCTCAAATGGGGTGAGTGGGACTGGATATCCGATGCGCACCTATGGCGATGCTTCGGCGTCATTTCGACCATCGTCATCGTCCAGCTCTGCTATCGCCAGTTCGTACTGGTTCCGTCATACCTTGGCGTTATAAAGGACCTGAGCGAGATCTCGGCGCCAGGTTTGGTTATGTTTGACCGACTGGTTTTTGACCCCCTCTACTATATCGACACACTCTTCATGGCGGAAAATCATCTTGTGCTAACGCTGGTAGCGCTGGTGGGACTGATTTTTTCGCGGAGTAACCTGGCGCTGATGTATCTATACGTCTCGCTGGTGATGCTTTACGTTTGTTATACCTGCTTTCTGGATCATTACGCCCCAAGGTACTGCTTGAACTGGCTGCCGTTGCTGGTGTTGGCAGCATGCGGCAGCTTTTTCGCCCTGTGGGATCAGCTTGCCGCAATTCCGGCGAGGCGATTTGCGGCTGCGTTGAAGACTGGCGCCCAGGTTGGAGCGCTGGTGCTGTTGATTTTGAGTGCCAACGAGTATGTGCTCAAACTGTTCCGAATCACTCCGGACCCAACCAATCCGGTGTGGTACGATCGAATCGGGGTGCCCTTCAAGGCTGACTATAAACTAGCCGACGAATTCGTTGCTCGGAATCTCAAGCCGGGCGACGTCGTAATCGCAGCAACCCCACATGTTTATCAGTTCGTAACCGGGCGCAAACCCGATTACGCGATCAACACGCTGCTGGTCGCGCGGATGTTTTACGACGGGGGAATGGGGGTACCGACATATATCGACAAGTGGCTGGGAATTCCGGTCCTGCGCAGCCTTGACGATCTTAAGGATGTACAGCAACACGCCTCGCGCGTATGGGTGATCGATAGCACGAGGGAAAGCTCCTCCGACCCAGCGGAGGCGCTTGATGTGGTCAACTATCTGAACGAGCATGGGCAGCGGGTCTTCGAGTCGTCCGAGGTGGCCGTCGATCTGCTCGACGGTGCGCGGGATTCCGGCAAGTCCTTCTCGAGCCCCGCACCCGCGCGGGAGACGGCGGCCGCGGAACTTCCTGTAGACGGCCGAAAGTAAATGTTCGTCTTAGTAGCAACGGTCATCGCCCTGGCATGTCTCGTAAAACCAGAATAAAATCACTCTGCAAATGATACCGAAGAGGAATAGGCTGCGGCTGGCCCGCCGCTTCGCAGGTTCTGGATTAGCCCTGCTCTTGTTAATTTGGACACCGGCATGGGGCCAGTCTATCGGCGGAGTCTTTGCCCTGGGGATGCTTAACCAGCCGATCCCCCCGGCAATCCTCCAAGACTCCAAAGTAGATGGAGTGGCTCTGCGGTACGTGTGGAACGCGCTGGAGCCTCAGGAGGGACGTTTCAACTGGGAGATGCTGGACCGCGACATCTCCCAAGCCTCGGCCCAGGGCAAAAGAGTCTCACTAGAAGTCACGCCCGGAATATTCGCGCCCAACTGGGTCTATGGAGCGGGCGCCGCACAATTCAGCTTCCGTTGGGACAAGCCGTGGGGTCCGGCGCCGTGCAGCCAGGTCAGTTTTCCGATTCCATGGGATCCTGTGTATATGTCGAAGTGGCAGGCCTTCGTGCGTGCCATGGGCGAGCACTACCAAAACAACCGCAGTGTGGTCTTGGTAAAGGTTGAAGGTGTCAACGCCCAGACCTCGGAACTCATGCTGCCCCATTCCCGCCCCGGGGAAGGCGCCGAAAGCCGACTCGTGAATTGTTCACCGAATGACGATATCGCACAGTGGCAATCGCTCGGATATAGACCGGAGCGGGTCCGCACAGCTTGGAGACAGATCGCCGAAACCTATGCCGAAGCCTTCCCCAATCAATACCTGGCGCTGCAAACCGGACCGTGGGGGATGCCGCCGATCGACGATGAAGGGAAGTTAATGTTCGGTCGGCCGACTGATTCCGGATTCGCGCAATCGGTGATTCCGATCGGCAAAGCGGTCATCGACGGACACTTTGTAATACAGAACGACGGACTACAGGCCATCTGGTCGTGGCCTCAATTGCCGGAGCTCGCGCAGGGAACACCAATTGCCTACCAGATGGCGTGGAGGGTAACCGATGATCCAACCTGCCGGATGAATCATTTTCAACGTCCATGTGACCCGCGTGAAATGCTCCAGGCGTCGGTTGGCCGCGGTATTGAAGCGGGTGCGAAATACTTGGAGATCTACATACCGGACCTGCTGAATCCTCAACTGACCGACGTGATTACAGAGGCCCACCGGCGGCTGACCGTCGGAGTTGAACGGTAATCAAGAGCAGCGGGACATTCGGGGCTTACGCCATTTGATTTAGGCATAAGCCGGTTAATGTGATAAAAGTTTTTTTGCTGACACTCCACTCCCGTTTTTCGTGAGAATACCGCTCGTGACACGCTTGGCATTATTGGCATTGATAGTTGCACTGTGGTGTCCGATTTGCGCCGCGGATCCGCTTTTCTCGGCAGTACCGTTGACCGACTTCGGGCCCGACGAGACCTATCTGGGTGTCTTTCCTGGCAAGCTTTACGAAGAATCGAACACTTTGCCGCCAGGGTCGCAGCACGACCTCGATGGCCAGTCCTTCGCAGCGCACGTGGTGCCGCGCGATTCTTCCGGCTCGCCCGATCCGGTCAACGGTAAGATCGTGGTTGTCGGCATCGGGATGTCAAACTGGACGTGGGAACTATGTTCGCCGACCCAGGTGACGGATACTCTCCCTCTGCCGTGTACGCCGGCCAGTCTTTTCAAGAACGCGCTTGCGGATCCTGCTATCAACAACACATCGCTGGTGTTCGTTGATTGTGCCGCAATTAGCCAGGTGGCATCGTTCTGGGTTGACGATAGTGATGGTCTTTACAGCCGCTGCAACACGATACTCGCAGATAACAAAGTAACCGCGCAGCAGGTACAGGTGATCCTGTGGAAGGACGCGGACGCTTTTCCAACCGTCTCGTTGGCTGCGACCTCCGATTGTTCGACCTCGTCGTCCATCGGCCCATCAACGCCGGATGCCTGCGCCTACGAGCATGTGGTCGCCGTGGTCGCGCGGTTTGTCAAAACCGAGTACCCAAACGTCCAACAGATGTTCCTGCATTCTCGAATTTACGCCGGCTATGCGGAGACCCCCCTGAGCCCGGAGCCCTTCGCCTACGAGTATGGATTTGCGACGAAATGGTTGATCGAGGCCCAGATCGATCAAATCAGCAGCGGCAACATCAACCTGGGCACCGGGGACCTTTCGTACGGGGTCGCGCCCTGGCTTGCGTGGGGCCCATACTTTTGGGCCGATGGTCCCCAGCCGCGGTCCGACGGACTGACGTGGTTACGGCAAGACGTCGGCAAGGACGGCATTCATCCCACAAAGCGCGGTGTAAAGAAGGTCACCCAAATGATGCTGCCCTTTTACAAGAGCAGCCCGTACAGCCCATGGTTCGTGGCAGACACGTCCAAGGGAGTGCCTCTGGACCTCAGCGCTACGACGCTTGACTTCAATTCAGAAAAAGTTGGCCATATTTCTTCCGTAAAAGACGTGAACGTAAAGAACCCGAAAGGCAATGCGGCGCCCGCTGTGTTCAACGGCCTCAGCATCGCGCAAGCTGCGGGCAACTTCGTGATCGATCGCCAGACTACGACCTGTGAGGTCGGCGCCAACTTGGACCCAGGCAAGAGTTGTAAAATCGCGTTGCAGTTCACACCTGCGGCGGTAGGCTCCCAGAGCGCCACGCTCTCAATCAATGACTGGTCTTCATCGGCACTTACGGTTCAGTTGACCGGAACCGGTAAGTAAGCGGACCGATCAACCGATAGTCCATTATTAGCCTTCATTTGCTCCGGTAGAGCTGGGCATCCGCCCGAGCGGTGGACCGCGCTTTCCGACCGTCTCGCAAGCCCGCGACCGCTCCGTTTTTCAGGCCCGCAGTCGGCGCTGCTGTTTCAGCCGATGGTGATCGATGACCTCGAAGTGAATTCTTCAGGTGAGAATGACCAAGTTGCTCCTCGAACAAATAAAAATCCCTAGAGCTTGCTTGACACAGCGTAGACCAAGCAATAGTAAGATCAAGCACAAGGCGGGGTGTTCGGTAAGATTAAAAGAGCGTAAGCGACTCGCACGTCGACGGTCGGTTCGGGAGCGTCCGGGGAATTCATGATGCGCAGCTACAAGATCGCCATGGTCGCAGCTTGTCCGTTCCCCGCCAATTGGGGGTCGCCCGGGTTAATCAGGGAGACTGTGGAATCCCTGATGCGGCGGGGCCACCAAGTGCACGTAGTGACTTACCCCTTCGGACAAGACCTGAGCGTCGGAGGGGCCAAGATCTGGCGCTCCTGGCATTGGCGTACCGCGGCAAAGCTCCATTCGGGTCCTTCTCTGGAGAAGGTGATTATGGATCCGTCACTGGTGGTCCAGCTAGTGCGCGTGATCCGCAGGGAGAATATCGAGATCATCCACGCGCACAATTATGAGGGCATGCTCGCGGGAATTGTGGCAAAATTCATTACAGGGCGTCCGCTGGTCTTCAGCCCGCATGGTCTGCTCTCTGACGAACTCCCCGGCTACGGCTTGCTTCCCTTAATCTCAGGCTCGGTAGGCAGAGTGTTCGATCGGTTCGTGCCGAAGTTTGCCGATCACATTATTACCGTTACGGACCGGCTCCGGCGGAAGCTGATTACTCTGGGCGTCGACCCTGACGACATTGACGCCATTCCCCCCAGCATCGACCCTGCAATGTTCGATAATGCCGACCCCGAACCGCTGCGCCGAAGCTTGGGGGTGGAATCGGGCCCGGTCGTGATGTACACGGGCATTTGCAGTCCGCTTCAGCGTCTTGATTACCTGTTGCACGCTTTTTCGCGGGTCATTGAGAGCGAACCGAAGGCAACGCTAGTCGTGCTTACGCCACTCCAGCACGATCCGGATATAGCTGCGTGCAAGCAATTGGCCTCGTCGCTGGCGATCGATAATCGCGTGATTTGGGTTCAGGGGCATGCGCTTTCGGATCTGCGCCACTATCTTGCGCTGGCTGACGTAACCGTAATTTCTCGCCCGAACATGCCGGGACAGCCGATCAAACTTCTCAATGCCATGATGGCGGGCAAACCGACGGTATGCTTTGCGGGCGTAACGGAAGGCGTCGAGCATGGGCGAGAAGTCTTCATTGCCCCGGACCACGATTGGCGCAGGCTCGGCGCAGGAATCCTGGCGCTAATCCGCAACCCCGGGCTGTCACGCGAGATGGGCCGGCTCGCGCGCGAAACGGTAATCAGCAAATATAATTCGAATCTTCTGTACGCGCGAGTCGAACAAATATACGCCAAGCTGCTCGGCGAAGTTGCCTTGCCGCAACCGGACGCAGCGGAGAGCTCCCGCGACACCAACCCGGCAGAGAGATCCAAACCCTACGAGACGGTGGAGGCTGGCGCTGCCACGCGCGAACTCGGAAAGGTTAGCATGTAGGAATGAACGCGGCTTATCGCCTTGCGCACGGCGGAAGCGCTTCGGAAATACGATTCCGCTGCCAACGGCGATCTGGCCGCCGAGATTCTCCGTAGCTCATCCTGCACGCGGCCGGAATACTGCGCGAGCTTCTCATTGAATAGTCCGACCGCGTACTCATATAGTCTCACATCGTAGCAGTAACGTTGGGCAATCGCTTCGCGTATCTCGGTCGGAACCTCGTCCTTCTCTGGCCGGATTTTGGTTACGTTGAAATTAGCGTAATTTCGGATCTGCCATCCAAACAGTATCTTCGCCAGCGCAAGAGTTTCGTCGAAGCGCTCGGTCAGTCCGATCAGCGTGAAATAATTCGCCAGATTACTCTTCGCTAGTTCGAGCGTCTCCGCGGTACAGTCACCGCCAAGAAAATCGTAACCGGGGTCCTGCCCAGCCAACAGCTTGGTCTGCACGTTCGCATAGGGAGTCATCTCGATGTATTTGTCGAGTGTTAGCCGTTTCATCATCCGATGCTGCGGATGCGCGACGCGCGATAAAGCGTAATAGTACTCCGAGATGCCGCGGTCGACCGGATCGCGCAACACCGTGATGTAGGTGGCTTTTTGCTTGAGAATCTTATGAATCCCGAAAGGCATGTGTCCCTGGATAACCTTGAGTCGGGCAAGCCTGGCAGGCGACGATTTCTGGAGCCTGCGGTACGACCATTTGAAGAAGCTCGGATCGATGGAGAAGACCTTGCTCGGTGAGTATTCCCACTCGGTCAGGCGATTAAGAGTGGTGCCGCCGCACTTCGGCAAATGGACGAAGATAATCGTTTCGGGACATTCCACTCCATTCATTTGAAAACCGTCTCCCCCCAGCGTCGCGCTCGTGTGATAAACCATTCGTTGGCGCGTATAGTTATCTTATAGTCGTAATTTAAATCAAGCGAAACTTCCCGCGACCTCAATCGCCAGGTGCAGGAACCGCGGAGATCAAAGAATCGACTCTATCGTTTGGGACGGCATGCAGGCGAAGGAAGGAGCCCAGCAACGGAACCAAAAGCTCCCAGGTCGGCGCTGCCTTACGACTGCTCTCCAGCCCGGCACAATCGTTCGGCTGACTACTTGCCGTTGGCGAGGTTGCGCTCTATCAATGCCGCCAAAGCACCAACGTTCTCGAAGTTTTCAGGAATCACGTCGGCGTCGTCGATCCGAATTCCGTACGTCTCTTCGCAGAAGGCCACGGTTCGCAGAATTGCCAGCGAATCTAACAATCCAGACTCCAGGAGGGGGTCTGACGGAGTGAGGTTTCGCACGTCCTTATCGTAGAGCAGGTCGTTGACCAGAAATTCAAGTATCGTTCGCGCGGTCTGACTGTGCGCCATCAGTATCGTTGCCTCGTCACTTTGTTATCGTAGCCCAAGGCTATCCGGAGCAGTGCGGGGCGATCAACCTTTTCGCTCGCGGTGCGCGGGAGCTCGGTCATGAACCCGATCGCCTCGGGGACCATGTAGCGCGGCAGAAACTCGGCGCAATGCCGCTTGAGTTCGGCTTCGTTCTGGTGGTGTCCGGGTTTCAGCACCACGACTGCGCGCAGCCGGTTCCCGATCTCTTCGTCCGGCACTGCCAGCATTATGGCCTGATCTACAGCCGGATGACGGCTCAGCGCCACTTCGATTTCTCCGAGTTCGACCCGGTAGCCCCGGGTTTTTACCTGATGGTCGCGGCGGCCAACGTAAATGAGATTGCCGTCGTCACGACGTCGGACAAGGTCGCCCGTTTTGTAAGCGAGTCGCGTATCGCCTGACGCCAGAACGATCTGGCGAAGGGTGCTAGCGGTCAGTTCGGGACGGCCCCAGTACCCGCGCATTAATGTGCCGCCGCCGATCCACAGTTCCCCCACTTCTCCATCGGGGACCGGGCGACCGTCATCGCCCAGTAGCCAGCCCTCGCAATTGGGGCAGATGCGGCCGATGGGCAACGGGGTTTCGTTTTCGGGCACCGACTCGACTTCGTACCAGGTGCATACGTTTGTTTCGGTGGGGCCATAGAGGTTGGCGAAGCGCGCCTGCGGCGCCAACTCCATCAAGCGGCGAAGATGCTTCACTGGAAAGACCTCCCCAGCGAAAAGCACGACCCTAAGCGAGGTGAGGTCGACCTCGGCGAGGTTGCCGTGGGCGAGCAAAAGGACCAGTGTGCTCGGCGTCGCGTACCAGACTGTGAGCCGGTCGAGGCTCCAGTGCTTGGCCAGCGCTGCCGGGAAGGCCGTGAGCCGGGGTGGCACCGGATAGACCGTGGCACCCGCGCGAGCTGCACAATAGAGGTCAAAAGTGGAGAGATCGAAATGAAAGCCCGCGTGGTTGGCGAGTCGATCCTCGTGGGCGATTTCAAATGTGTCGCCGGCCCAGTCGACGAACGACAAGGAGGCGCTATGTGAGATCATCACGCCCTTGGGTTCGCCGGTGGATCCCGATGTGTACAAGATGTAGGCCAGATCTCTCTCGTCGGCGGGATTCTCCGGCAACTGCGAGCTTTCGGCCGCCAGATGCGGCCATGAAAGAACTCGCGCTTTCCCCAGCGCCGGGGGATCGGGCGCGCCGTCGGCGTATACCACCGTTGCGACCGCAGTGCCGTCCGCGAACTCACGTTCCAATGGCGCAGCGCGCGAGGACAAGGTAACGAGCGCGGCAGCCTTGCAATCGCGCGCGATGAAGGCGAGCCTCGCCGCCGGGGCTCCAGCATCAACCGAGACATAAGCCGCGCCCGCCTTCATGGTCCCGTAAAGCGCCACAATCGCCTCCGGTGACTTGGGCAACCACAGGACCACGCGGCTGCCGCGGTTGACGCCGTGGCTCGCCAATGCGCGAGCGAACCGGTTCGCCATGGCTTCAAGCTCGGCGTAGGTGACGGTCCGCCCGTCCATCACGATTGCCGGATAGTCGGGAAATCGCTCGGCCGAGCGCGTTAGCAATTGCGGCAAGGCGCGGGCGCCCATCGGATCACCTAAAGGCCGAGGTACCGCGCGATGATGCGGCGCTGCATCTCGGAGGTTCCGGAATAAAGCGTTCCAGACACCGCGTCGCGCAGTTCGCGTTCGGGCGGGCTGCCTTTGACGTATCCATAGCCCCCGAAGATCTGCAGCGCGTCGATCGCGGAGCGCGAATGACTCTCGCTGATGAACAGCTTCGCAATGGCAGACTCCATCATGGAGCTCTTGCCCTGCCCGTGCAGCCAGCCGACGTAGTAGACGAGCATACGGCCGGCCTCGATAGCGACCTTCATGTCGACCATCCGGTTGGCGATTGCCTCGTATTTCGCGATCGGCTGGCCGAATTGCCGGCGCGTCCGCGAGTACTTGACACAGTCGTCGAGCAGGCGCTCCATCGCACCCAAATGGGCCGCGAAAATGCACGCGCGCTCCCACTCCATTGCGGAATTGAAAATGGCGGCGCCCGCTGCCTCGGGTCCGAGACGGGCGGACTCAGGCACGAAGCAGTCATCGAATGCGACTTCCCCCATCGGTGAAGTTCGTAACCCCATCTTCGAGAACGGAGGGCCGAAGCTCACTCCCTTGGAGTCGCGCGGAACCAAAAACGCCGTCAACGCCTTATCGAGATTCCTTTCGGGTCGGCTGAGGTAGGCGAAAGCGAGGGCGAGGTCGGCGACCGGCGCATTGGTGGAAAAAGTCTTGGAACCGTTGATTAGATAGCCGCCGTTGACGCGTTCCGCACGGGATTTCAATGAAAATACGTCTGAGCCGGCCTCTGGCTCACTGATCGCATGGGCCGCGATAGCCTCTCCTTTAACCAGCTTGGGGAGCCATTGCTGCTTCTGCGCCGCCGACCCATACTTGAAGATCGGCATTTGGCAGGCCCATAACTGCGCATTGAGACTGAAGACCAAGCCGTTGTCCCGGCAGCCCTGGCCGAGCGCTTCCATCACGATGATGGTGGTGAGCAGGCTGCCTCCCTGACCCCCGTATTCGACCGGCATCGGCACGCCGAGCAGTCCAAATTCCGCGCATCGATTCCATTTCTCACGAGGAAACGCGCCGGTATCGTCGTCTTTCTCGATTCCGTCGTTGAGTTGCTCGCGGGCAAAGGCAAGTACCGCCTGGCCGAGCTCTTTCTGTTCGTGGCTTAAGCCAAAATCCATCTGAATCTACGCGCGGACCGCAGGCGGTTCAGGGGTATCGAGCGACGCCGCGCGGTTGCGTTCCGCAGCGCAATCAAGTGCCATGATCCAGCCGATCGACCGCTCGAGTATTTCGCGCTGACGTGGCACCTCCAGCACCGTATGCACGCGTCCCGACCATATTTCGACGTCGAATCGTTGCCGCGTGCGAGCGTCGAGTAAAGCGAACAACTCCTTTTGCCCGACGCGGAATGAAACGTACTCCTCGTCTTCAGCGCCGTACAGAAACAGCGCGCGAGCATGCGATCGCACGAGCATCTCGAAGTGCTTTTCGAACACCGGCGAGACCGAGACCACGCTTTTCTCAAAAGAACGGCCAAGGGTGCGATTCACGGTAAGTTTCAACGCACGAAGCGCGCGTTGGCGACCCCGCCGGGAAAATAGCAGCTCGCGCCATCGCCCGGGGTCGGTTCCCCAGCGCGCTACATTGCGCCAGCTATACACATCGGACGAATTGATATTCGTGATCGGGGCGGCGATGAACACGAGCCCGTCAATCCGGTGACCCTCGCGCTCCATCAGCGAGATCGCGGTTCGGGCGTCGAAGCAGGAGCCCCAAAGAATGAACCGCTCCATCCCCAGGCGACTGGACAAATGCGCAAGCACCGCGAGGCCATCGTCCGTGAATGGACGATCGAGGTCGACGACGGGCGACTCGCCCTCACTGTCCCCCCAACCGGTGTAATCAAAACGGAAGCAGGCCAACCCGGCGGCCGCCATTCGCCGTGCAGCCTCGACCGTGAGCCGGTGGTATTCAAATCTGGGGCGGGAGAAGAATACTACGCACTTGCCCGAGGCCGTTGCCGGCTCCGCAGCGGGGGTGAAGATCCCCACGAGCGATCCGGACGGGCGCTCTACGACAATGGCCTGTTCCGCCCGCGCACGCTCGAGTTCCGCGGGTGTCTCACGCCACGGCATCGAGCCACGCTGTCGTCCGGGCTATCAAATCTGGGGAAGTCCACGGTTGACGCCACATCGGGAACTGCCAACCCGGCTCCTCGCGAATCATCATGGTGCTGACGTTTGCCCCTCGCTGCTCCAGCTCTGATTGCAGAGCGTGGTTTTTCGGCGACAGCTTCATCCGGGGTTGGATTTGGGCGATCAACGTTGCCCCGCGCCATCCTGCCAGCAGATCCGCGAGCCGAAGCTTTTGCGCGTCCGTATGAAATTTCCTGTGAATGTAGGAAGCGTGAATGTCGACGTGTTCCTCCATGGTAATTTGCTCGAGCAGTTGCTTGGCGGTCACCCCCGAACGCTTGCCGCGCGCAACTTCTGAGAACAGCAGACCTCTCACCAGGTCAAGAAAGTAATCCTCGCCTGTATGCACCGGTTCCCATAACGCGACGGCGGACGTGGAACTGCATCGTGCGGCCGCGGCCGCCGCTACCAGGGTACCGAAGCGCAGACCGAGCCATATGATCTGCGTGGCTCCCGACCGGGCGGTAACCTGGTCCGCCGCGCAAAGTGCGTCTTGAACCATGCTCTCGAACGTCACGTCGGCGAAATCCCCGGCCGAGTCCCCGTGCCCACGCGAGTGATACGCGACGGCCGAAAAGCCGATCGAGGCAGCTTGGCGCGCGGCCATTGCCAAGACGTGGCTCCCTACTGCCTGTTCCGGTCCAAAGCTATGACAGATGACCACGCCTGCGGGCTTTTGAAGGCTTCCTGAGGCTTCGCAATACAAGCCATATAGCGGCCGTCCGTACGATTCGAAGAAACGCGGCCTTATTGCACAATTTTCCGCGTACAGACGCACTGCTCCTCCGGCTGAACGCGTAACGTACCGGCGCTCCTTCATATCATAGCGTAAGAATCAGAGACAAGCTTTGCAACGCTATGGCTGATGCGAGCCTATGGAAGGCAATTTTTCACGGGGAACCCTGCTCGAGGACGCAGATCCCGATCAGAAACCAGCCGCTGCTGAAAGGCATATAATCCGCTGATTCGCTTTGGGTCCATATTTGGAAATTCCGGATAATATGCACTTAGTGCTCGCAGCCGCTTACCGACTCAGCGCTCCAATACACGCATCCGCCGTCGGCGAAGACATTCCTGGGATCGCGGTATTCCGGATGACGATTCGGGCTTTCGCGGGCGGCGCAAAGCGCAGCCTAATGCTTCACCCGACGCTTCCACTCCCGGAACGGTTGATGGCGCCAGTCTATTTTCGCATTATTTGGTTCAAATTCTCCCAATTTCATTCCGGATGCGATTCGATGGAATACTCTATGTTATGCTGGGGCCGTTTGGATCGCGGAGCGTGCGGGGGGGATCACGGTGACCTGTAGAATTGGCGCAAATCGGCTGATCGTCGCGGTATCGCTGGCGACGGCTGTGGTGGCGCTTGCGTTTTTTTCAAGCAGTTTGCACGCGAGCCCGCCGTCTCGGCATAGCGAGCGGTCGCCGATTCGCCGTCCGATCACGTCGGCGAACCTTGCCAAGCTTCCGCTCTTCTTCGAGCCGAACTGCGGGCAGACTGATGCGCGCGCGAAATTCGTCGCGCACGCCGCCGGCGCGACGGTGTTCCTGACGGCGACCGGTGCGGTGGTTGAGGAGATTCATCCCGATTTGCCCAAGGCTTTGCACGGGCCTGCCGCGCTCGATGGGCGCGCGCATGTCCGTCCAAAGCTCGGAGAATTCGCGGTCGCGATGAATTTCGCCGGGGCCGATCCTCGGGCTTCGGCCGAGGGCACTGACAAGCTTCCGGGAATTTCAAACTATTTCATCGGCAACCATCCAGCGAACTGGAAGACCGGTATCCCCAACTACGAACGGGTCCGGTACCGCTCGATCTATCCCGGAGTGGATCTCGTCTATTACGGAAATCAAAGACGGCTCGAATACGACCTCGTCGTCAGTCCCCAGGCGGACCCGCGCGCGATTTCGCTAGCATTCGACGGCGTAGACGCACTGCGCATCAGCCGCGCCCGCGACGCGATACTGCAGATTGGCGAGAACCAATTGACGCTGCGCCGCCCGATTGCGTATCAGCCGGACGGCTCGTCGCGGACCCCGGTCACGGTCAATTATCGGAAAGTCGGGAAGGACCGGGTCGCACTGACTTTCGCGAGCTACGATCGCAGCCGCCCCCTGGTAATCGATCCGATACTTATCTACTCGACCTATCTCGGCGACACTTTCGCGCAGGGGCAGGCGGTGACGATCAACCATGCGGCGGGCGGGGGAGCGGTGGTCGCCGGATGGATCGCTGAGGCATCGACTTTTCCGACCACGAGCGGCGCCTTCGGCAATTCGATAACCGGATCGGTCAATGCGATTATCGCCCAGTTCAACCCGACCGGGAGCTCACTGGCTTACTCGACGATTTTTGGCGGTAGTCATACTGCGCTGGGCTCCGCGGGCAGCAGCACCGATGAGGCTCTGGGCGTTGCGGTCGACACCCGAGGGAACATCTACGCCACCGGCTTCACCAATGCGACGGACTTTCCCACTGCAAATACCTCCATACCCGGGGGAACGACGCTCAACCAGGGCAACAATCCGGAAGTTCACTCGGACGCCTTCGCCGTCGAGTTCAATGCCGGGCAAACGGGCTCGGCCCAACTCGTCTACGGTACGTATCTCGGTGGCAGCCTCTCCGACAGTGGCAACGCGATCGCGGTGGACGGGAGCGGAAACGCATACATAGCGGGCAGCACGTTTTCGACCGATTTCCCAACCTCGGCTACCAATGCGTACCAGAACAGCGATCCCGGAACCGGCGCGGTTCAGGGTTTCGTCACCAAGCTGACGATGTCCGGCGGCAACGTGACCGAACCTTACTCCAGCTACTTCGGCGAGGCGGCGCCCAGTCCGGCGATCAGTCATGGCGCGGCACTCCAGGGAATCGCGGCTGACAACGCGGGCAACGTCTACGTCGCCGGCAGCGCGGGCGCCGGATTTGGCGTGACCTCGGGCACCTTCCACGGGGCCTGGGACGCGATCGCAGCGCGAATCGACACGACGGCAAGTAGCGACTCGCTCAAGTGGGCGCGTTATATCGGCGGCTCGGGCGCGGCCTGGGCGAATTCGATCGCGGTGCTCCCTGGATGCGCCTCGACTACAGGATGTCCCTCCTTCGTGGGCGGAGCGACGACGTCGGCCGATTTCCCGACCAATGCTGATACCGCTGAGGGCCAGACTCCTTACCAGAGCACGCTTAGCGGCTTCGTCAATGGGTTCGTGGCGGCACTCAACAGCACTGACGGCTCTTCCTTTTACTCAACGCTGCTCGGTGGCGAATCGTTCGATGAGATTCGCGGAATCGCCGCCGATCAATTGGGCAACGCTTACCTGACCGGCGTGACCGAATCGAGTTCGTATCCCGTGCTGAACGCATCGAGCGCGAGTCTCGGGTCCTCGATCAGCGGCCCCAGCGGGGCGCTATACACCAGCACCGACGGCGGCGCCACGCTGACTGCGGTGGCAGGATGGTCTTCGACGACGCAGGGATCGATCAGATCGTCGAAGGCGCTCGCGTTCGACACCCGCACAGTGCCCGCGACTATCTATGCTGGCAGCACCACGGGACTGTGGGTCAGCGCCGACGGCGGCAGCACCTTTTCAACGCCTGCGGCGGCGGGTCTCTCCGGTGAAATCCATTCGGTCAACGTCTCGTCTTCCGCTGGGATTCTGCTGGGAACCTCGGCCGGGTTGTGGCAAAGCACCGACTCGGGCGCGCATTTCCATCAGCGGAGCACGGTAGTGATCGGCAGCAACCCGGTTTACGCCATCGACCAGGTAACGCAATTCTCGAACTTCCTGGTGGCCTCGGCCGCCAACGGCTTTTTCGTCAGCGACGACGCGACCGCCACGTTTACGGCGGCGTCCGGGCTTCCGTCCGGCGTGCAGGTCCTTGCCAGCGTGGTCGACGGGAACAGTTGCGTACCGTCAGGGTCGCCCACCTCGTGCGCAATTTATGTAGGTACAGACCACGGGGTTTACTCCGGGACGATTTCGAGCAGCAGCGAATCGCTGACGCTCTCGGCAACGTCGTTGAATTTCGCGGTGGTCACCGCGCTCGCGGCGGACGCGACTACCTCGCCTAGCACCCTGTATGCGGCGACGCTGGGCGGTGCCGGCGTGATCGCCAGCACCGACGGCTTCACGACCCTCGCAAGCACCTCGCAGTACTCGACGCCGCAGAATGTCTTCGCGCTGGCACTCGACACGGCCACTTCGAATCCGGCGACCGTCTATGTGGGAGCGGCGTCGCAGGAACTGACCTCGGTATTCGCGAGCACCGATGGCGGCGCTACCTATTCACAAGGTATCGGCCTGGCAGGAACCATCACCGGCCTGCAGGTGCTTTCTGGAAAGGTCTACGTCGCGGACTATCTCACCCAGGACGCGTTCCTGACGCAGCTCAATGGTTTCGGCTCGCGCGTGATTTTCTCCGCGTACCTCGGCGGCACCAACGTGGATATCGGAAACGGTGTCGCGGTTGACACCGCGGACGACGTGTTCGTGGCGGGCTCGACTTTCTCGACCGATTTCCCGTCGGGCGGAAGTTCTCCCTATCAGACCACGCTCGGGTCCGGCAGCGGGTTCGTCAATGCGTTCCTTACCGATGTGAATCTTGCCGGGCTGGTTGCGAGCCCAGCCTCGTTGGTCTTCCCTCCCACCCTGTTCGGAAACACCGGACTCACCAGCGCTGCGCAGACCGTGACGCTTCTCAATACGCAGACGACGACGGTGAACTTTACCGCCGACCCGGCGATCAAGGATTCGACGGATTTCACTATAACTTCGAACACCTGCACCAGCGGTGGGAGTGGATCGCTCGCGCCTGAAGCGACTTGCACGGTCTCGGTAGCCTTCACGCCGACGGCCCCTGGCCCGAACGCCGGCCATCTGAGCTTCAGCGACGATGCGACGAACCAGCCGCAAATTTTTCTCAGCGGCATCGGAGAGGCGCCGCCGATCCAACTCTCGACAATTGCCCTTGCGTTCCCGACCACAGTCCAGGGAAACAGTAGCCTACCGAAGCTCCTCACGTTGACCAACGTCAGCGGGGTTGGAGAGAGGGTCACCGGACTCGCGAGCACCAATTCTGATTTTTCGGTCAGCGGCACCAGCGGCGGCGCCACCTGCGGTTCGACGCCGATAACGCTGAACAATGCTACCTCCTGCTCGATTTCGGTGACTTTCACGCCGAGCACCGCAACCAGCGAGAGCGGGGTACTCCAGATATCCGACAACGCCGCGGAGTCTCCGCAGATGGTGAACCTGAACGGGAGCGGCACCACGGTCAAGCTGTCGATAAAACCCGCGAGCATCACTTACGCCGCACGCGAAGTGGGAACCACCAGCCCGCTCACCAGTGTGAAACTGACGAACGGGAGCGGGGGTCCAATTACAGTCACCGACATCGAAACCACGAACCCCGACTTCCACGCGAGCACCACGTGCCCCAGAACTATCGCGAACCGCTCGCACTGCTCGGTCGACGTCACCTTCACCCCAAGTATAATCGGCACGCAAACTGCCAGCCTGGTTATCAGCCCAGCCGCCCCGGCCGGTACGCAAACAGTTCCGCTGAGCGGTACCGGAATCGTGTCGATCAAGCTGAGCACAAAGTCGCTGCTCTTTGGAAAGGTGGCGGTCGGGCAAACCAGCGCGCCCAAGTCGATTACCATCAAGAACGCCAACTTGGTACCGGTCTCGGTCTCGAGCATCATTTCCACCAACAGCGAATTCGCGCAAAGCAACACCTGCGGCAATTCGATTCCTGCCGAGCTGGGATCGACCCCCGGATCTTGCAAGATAACGGTAACCTTTACACCGACCACCACGGGTCCGGCCTCGGGAGTCATCCAAATCACCGACGACGCCCAGCAGAGCCCGCAGCAACCGAAGGTGTCCGGAAAGGGAACGTAGATCAGACAGTGGCCGAGGGTGGAGAAAGCGGCGGCGGACGCCGCCGCGTCTCGACGTGCCCGATGACTTCGCCGGGGCCCGCGAGATGCGGCAGCATGCGGCGATTTCCGTGGCTCTAGGAAATCCTCACCCAGCCGCTGATCAGCTTGGTCTCCGTCAAACAACTAGCTTCACAGCGACGCCGAGCAACAGGAACGCGATCGTCCGTCGCAGCGTCATTTCCGATACCATGCCCGTCAGTTTGGTGCCGACGTAAATTCCAGGTAGCGTTCCTAACAGCAGTTGTCCAAGCAACGGAAAGTCGACTTTGGCGACGAACATGTGCCCCAGGCCTGTGACCAGCGCCAGAACCACACCATGGGCGAGATCGGTGCCCACCAGATGCCGCGCATTGACCCATGGGAACAGTATCAGCAAAACGGTGACGCCGATTGCTCCGGCACCGACCGAAGAGAGGCTGACCAATACTCCTATCAGTGCGCCAGCGCCGATGGGCATAAAGTCCCGAAGCGCGCTGTTAACCGGGGCGTCGTCTCGCGTTATCAGGCCGCCGATCCTTTCCCGCAATAAAATCGCGGTAGCACTCGAAGCCAGAGCGATGCTCAATCCGATTTTCGTGAGTGAATCGAGATGACGCGCGTCGGCTCGCACCAGCCATAATACGGCCAGCGTTATGGCCGCCGCAGGCAAGCTGCCCGCCAGCATCTGTCCGGCCAACGACCACCGGACCTGACCCTGGCGAGCGTAAACCCAGAGCGCACCCGCCCTCGTGACGGCTGTATAGAGTAGGTCTGTACCGACTGCGACGGCGGGTGGCACGTGCAAACCTAGAATCAACACCGGAGCCATCAGCGAGCCGCCGCCCACTCCCGTCATAGCGACGAGCAAGGCCACAACAAAGCCTAATACCGTGAAGCTGAAGTTCATGATGACCAACGGGTAAAGCGCTTGTAAATGATAAGATCAGTTATTGTCAAGTGTTGTGGTTCGGCCGGTCATGATCATGCGGCCTCCCCTGGTTCGGTCTCGCTTGATTGAATAACTTCCGGTGATCGATCCTGACGGACTCCGTCAACGAACTTGGTGCCACCGCGCACCAGCGGCAGCAGGTGAGCGCCATCGAGGCGCCGCGAGTGTTGCTCGGCCATGTCGAGAAGCTTGAAGGCCCTCAGTAGCCCCTTGGTCCTGGAGCCTGCGCCCCCGGTCGCACGCTCGCTCGCCGACTTCGCAAAGATGGTCGAAGTGTTCGACGCACAAGGGGTGTCCTTCGTGGCCGTCACCCAGCAGTTCAATACGACGACATCGATGGTCCAACGATCTGTTGGCGGGCCGGGTGCGGTCGATCGGCTTACGGGCCGTTACGTGCGGCGCGTGATGCGGCTGGCGCTTCGCGCGCCCAGGATCGTCGAGGCGATCGCCGAAGGCCGCCAGCCTACAGACCTCACCACCCTCGCAATGACCCAGAGAATCGAGCTGCCCCCGCTCTGGACCGCGCAGGAGCAAGCGCTCGACATCCGATTGACTTAGGCGTCGGAGTTCCTTTCGTTAGGCGTTCTTCCCAAGTGCGTACTGGGTTCCCGCAAGATGTCGGCCGGCTCGCAGATGGAACCACCTAAATCGCGAACAGAGAATTTTGCGCGATTTTTGCCGTCAGCCGCGGCCGTTGGCATTCTCCGGGTCCACCGACGCGCGTGAATCACGCCCCACGCGCCGATTTAGTCACTTCTTCAAAATGTAGGGAAACCTGCCAGACCGGGTGGCGGATGATGCAGTCTGATGCGAACTGCTCTCCGCAGGGAAAATTTCCTGATAGCAGGGAAAAATCACCGATTTTGGCCTCTCCTGAACGCCCAGAGCTCGAAAAGAGGGGCCTATTCAAAAGAGAATTCCATAGAATTCCCTAAATTCGTAACAGGGAATTTTTTGAGGCTGATCAGGGAATCATTTCGCGGGAACAGGGAATCGGTCGGTCCAGATCAGGGAAACGAATCAGAGACGCATAACGAGTTGTTTCTCGCCCGTTCCGGAGCCACTTGGCAGCGGCTCTGCTCCCCCTCTAAGCGAATAAGCCGCAACCTCGATTCTCTAGGGACTCTCTCAGCCGGCATTAGAGGTAACCCGCGTCGCCTCTACGATCACAGTGGTTAGGCGTTCTAACAAAATGCACAAAATGTATTGACCGTAAGCTCAAGACTCCTATACAAGTGAAGCGAGCCCGAAGTCGGTCCGCGACAATGTTGTCCGCGTCCGCACTTCGGGCCTTTTTTTGGCTTAGCAAATCGCCCGCGCAAAGAGAGGTAGTAACCGATGAACTGCGACAAAACGGGCGACGAGAATACTTCGCAGCGTATGGAGATCGCTTACCGACCGATATCCGAACTGGAACTAGATCCAAAGAATCCTCGCCTTCACTCTCCCCGCCAAGTCCGTCAAATCGCACACAGAATCAAGACCTTCGGCATGAACGTCCCGTATTGATAAACGGGGCCGGCAAGGTCATCGCAGGACATGGTCGCATCATGGCGTGTCAGCAGTTGGGACGGACGGACGTGCCCACGATTTCCCTCGAACATCTCTCCGAGGCTCAAGCTCGCGCCTTTATGATCGCCGACCACCGGCTCACCGAGAACTCAGAGTGGGACGAGCGTTTGCTTGCTGAGCAATTGAAAGAGCTCTCCGAACTGGACCTCGACTTTGCTCTCGACGTCACCGGTTTCGAGATTAGCGAGATAGATCTTCGTATCGAGGAGTTGAGTTCCGCAAGTGACGGAGATGAAACGCGCGCCAACAGCCTACCGGATCCACGAACCGGCCCTCCCGTCACTAGACCCGGCGACATGTGGCTCTTGAATGACCACCGCGTCCTCTGCAGCAGTGCTCTGGAGGAGGCTTCATATGCCGCTCTGATGCAGGGCCAGAAGGCGCAGATGGTCTTCACTGATCCGCCTTACAATGTCCGCATCGACGGTAACGCTACCGGGTCTGGCACTACACACCACCGAGAATTTGTGATGGCGTCCGGCGAAATGAGCGAGCAGCAGTTCGTGCGGTTCCTGGCCAACGCTTGCTCTTTGCTGGCCAAACATAGCGCGGCAGGGTCGCTTCATTACGTTTGTATGGATTGGAGGCACTTGAACGAGCTGCTCGCGGCTGGACGTGAGGCGTACAGCGTTCTTGTGAATCTTTGCGTCTGGGTAAAAGAAAAAGGCGGTCTTGGCTCGCTCTATCGCAGTCAGCACGAGTTGGTGCTGGTCTTCAAGTCTGGCGCCGGCTCGCATCGTAACAATGTTCAGCTCGGGCAATACGGGCGCAACCGGACAAATGTCTGGACGTATCAATCCGCCAATTCCTTCTCGCGCTCCGGTGACGAGGGCAACTTGTTCGCCCTGCACCCGACAGTAAAGCCGGCGGCATTAGTCGCTGACGCAATCATGGATTGCACAAGCCGGCGCGACGTGGTGTTGGACGGGTTTCTGGGGAGTGGCACGAGCGTGATTGCGGCAGAGCGCACCGGGAGGTGGTGCTTCGGGCTTGAGATCGATCCGATCTACGTGGATGTAATCGTGAGGCGTTGGCAGGCCTTTACCCGGCAGACGGCGCGTCACGCACAAACCGGAAGATCGTTCCTGGAGATGGAAGCGGAGGTGAGGGAATGCGGTCCTTCGACGACGACCGCTGGTCCGAAGACGACGATGAGTCCCGAGTAGGCTATGGCAGACCGCCGAAACGTTCGCGGTTCAGAAGGGGACAGTCAGGCAACCCGAGCGGGAAGCCGGGCGCCAAGAAAACCTCTGCCAGCCTTCTGAGGAAGGCTCTGCTCGAGCCGGTCCTAGTCAAACAGGATGGGCGTCTGAGGAGAGTCACCAAACTCCAGGCTGCCGCCACTCAGCTGGTCAACAAAGCTACACAGGGCGATTACCAGTCCATTCGCCGGTTGCTTAGTTATTGCTCTTGGCTCCACTCAGAACTGGTCGAGCCGAGCCGCCAACTCGGCGGCCTGTCAGCTGAGGAAGGGAAGGCGATTCGCAGAGCTTTGTTCGGGATTCGGGACGAAGCCGGCGGCGTCGCGAAAGAGAAACCCTCGAGCGCCGAGCACGCTCCAATCGCCGTGACGCCCGAGGTTCAACCTCAGAAAGAAGAGAAGCGGATCAGACCATCCGAAGTCGGCTTCGGCAGACCGCCGGTGCAAAGCAGGTTTCAGAAAGGCCGGTCCGGAAATCCCGCCGGACGGCCGCCGGCAGTGAAAACGTTCGCAAGGCTCATCAGACGACTACTGCTCGAGAAAATCCGGATAACTGAAAACGGGTGCCCACGCATGGTGGTGAGGTTGCAGGTAGTCTTCGAGCAGATCGTGAACCGGGCGGCCTTGGGTAATTCACGATTCCTGAAGTTGCTGCTCGAGTACATTCCATCCGTTGACGCCGTCCTTGGCCATAAGCGCAAGCTACGCAAAAATCTCGTTCAAATACTCAGAGAAGGTTGATGGGTCTGGCCAGTGGTAATAAGAGACCTCTTGATGAGGCCCACCTCCTAGGGAGAGCCTTGCGCCAAGATGACTGGGGATGTGATGATCCAAAATGTTTGCGTTACGAAAATAGTTACGCGTAACGCAATTCGTCAGAAAAATGGCAACCCCAACCCGTAAATGTAAACACTGTGGACATCGCTTCGAGGTCAACCAGCGTGGGAGGCCGCAGTTGTATTGCAAGCCGTCGCATCGCGTGCGCGCCCGCGAGAAACGACGGGAGGCTGAAAGCAAGCTACCCTCGGAAAAAGAAGTCCGGCTGTTGACAGAATGCCTGACGAGGTTGGTACGCCAGCGTCGGAGATACCGGATGGTGCCGGACAACTGGAAAAGGGGGTGGCTCCCTCCACCTTACGAGCGCGCCCGAGCAAAGGTTCGGGACGCCTTGGAGAAACTGGCCCCCGAGGTCTTCGAGCGGTCCTCAGTGCCTGCCGAAATTGAACTACGCGAATTCAAGAAGACCTACCGCCAACTCGCGGCGGAGCATCAGCCAGACCATGGAGGAGCAAGCCAAGTCATGCAGGCCCTCAACCAACTGCGGCAGGCCCTGCAGACCGACATAGAGCTAGGACACCCGCGGGCCGCCGCATCCGCGCGCTGATTAGAGTTGTCGCTACCGAAAACCTGATCCGGGGTGACGGGCTGGTCGGGCTGTGATAGCGGAACGACCGATGGTCGAGTTTCTGACCAAGCTCCTGCTCGTCGCGCGATCCCGGCTGAAATCGATGGCCCGGAGATAGTCTGTTAAACGATCGAACGAACGATCGTGAGCATGCCGGGAGCACTACGGCATCTCATGCTAAAACTCTAGCCTTTTCAGTGCATTCGGAGTTTTCAGTAGCCACAGCGCCGAGAAAGTTGCGAGCCAAGCAAGAACGACGAGTTCTGTTATCGTTAGCTGATTCCTATTGATTCCTATTTAGTTTTATAATATTTACGCATACCGTGTTCAAGGTAGAGAATTCCGCTCGAACCTCTGCGACGCGCGCCGCGAAACGCAAATCCGATCGGTCAATAGCGCGTGCGAAGAAACCTAATTTCGGTGAGGCGATACGCCGCAGGCGAAGAGACCTGAATCTCACGCAGGACGCTGTCGCTACGCGAATCAAGACTTCGTCGCCATATGTGGGGCACTTGGAATCGAGCAGGCGGCACCCGTCCGACAAGATTGTCACGAGGCTGGCGGAAGTGCTCGGCCTCGACAGCCGCAAACTGTTCTTTCTCGCCAACCCGGAGACGGAGGCTTTAATCTCTGCTCAACCGGAGCGGGCAGAAGGTTCGGTTTCGGCCTGGGACCAGTTCCGAAAGAACGAACAACTTCAACGCATCCACAACGTCTCGAACGGCGAGCTGGAGCTGTTGTCGCAAGTGACACGTCTCGGGGAAATTCATTCGCCTCGCGATCTGATCTATGTTCTGAACGCGGTTCGTCACGCACTCGGAAGATAGCTGTCCACGCTCGTGTTTGGCTCCCAAGCCATAAAACTCCGAGATCATGCTGCACGCCGGCGATACTACCCCGGCCCATCCCAAAACTCGAAGCTTTTCTAGCTTTCAGAGCTTTTAGTAGCCACAAGCACAACGGCATCTCATGCTAAACCTCTAGCCTTTTCAGCGCATTCGGAGGTTTCAGTAGCCACACGAGGTCGCAAACGAAGCGACCGCGAGCAGAGGCGATGCGAGCATCATCCAGTGCGCGCCTGTCCTTTCGATTTGTTTCGAACCAGATCTCATTTGCCTCTCCTGCCACACTTGTTAACTAAGACTTTCAACCCGCCGCATCTTTGATGCGCTGTTTGCCGAGCTTGTATGAGAGATCGCTCCGCGACATTCCAAGCCGGCGTGCGACTTCCGCCTGGGCGCCATCGGTCATTTTCAGCGCGCGCTGGATGACCGCCTTTTCCAGGGAGGCCAGAAAGTCTCGAAGATTGTGCGTCTCGGGCATCATTTCGGCGATCTGGTCGGGAGTGAGCTCGGCGGAATTGCGGGGCACGAGGCCGTTTGCGCTGCGAGGCGTTGACACCGGGAAGTTCTCCGGGGTGATTTCCTCCTCGGCCGAGAGAATGCATGCGCGCTCGATAAGGTTACGAAGTTCGCGGATATTCCCCGGGAAATCGTAGCTGACAAGCGTGCGAATCGCCTCGGCGCTGATTCTGCGAGGCGGCGTATTGAGGTCGCGCACGGCTTGCGCCAGGAAGAGAGCGCAAAGGTCGGGTATGTCCTCGCGATGATCGCGCAGCGGAGGAACCGTGAGGGGAACTACCGCCAGCCGGTAGTACAGGTCCTCGCGAAAGAGACCCTCTTCTACGCGCCGCTTCAAATCTCTGTTGGTCGCGACCAGCAGCCGCACATCGGTGTGCCGGGGCTTGGTTGATCCGAGCCGGGTAATCAGCCCGTCCGTCAACACCCGCAGTAGCTTGGCCTGTGCGGCCAGCGACATTTCCGCGGCCTCGTCCAGAAAAAGTGTGCCTTCGTTTGCGGCCTCGAAGACTCCCTCGCGCGCGCGGTCGGCGCCGGTGAAGGCTCCCCGCTCGTGCCCAAACAGCTCGCTTTCCAGAAGGGTTTCGGTAAACGCCGCACAATTGACGGCGATCAGTGTCTTTTCGGCACGCAGGCTGCTGCGATGAATTGCACGGGCAACCAGCTCCTTGCCGGTTCCGGTTTCTCCAGTGACGAGGACGGTAGCGTTGGTTGGTGCAACGCGTGCAATTTTCTCGCGAAGCTGCCGAATTGCCGCGCTGCGTCCAGTGATCTCCGACGAGCCTTCAAGGCGGACCACCGTGTCGCGCAGCCTGCTGTTCTCACGCACAAGGCGCGTGTGCTCCATCGCGCGCGTGACTGATGCCAGCAAAACTTCAGGAACGAAGGGCTTCGTAATGAAATCAAATGCGCCGCGGCGCATGCTTTCCACCGCGAGTTCAATTGTCGCAAATGCGGTCAGAAAAAGCACGGATAGATTCGGATCGGCTTCCCGCGCCGCGGCCAGGACGTCCAATCCTTCACCATCCCCCATCTTCTGGTCGGTTATGACAGCGTCGAAGGTGTGCTCGGCAAGCGCGCCTCGCGCATCGTTGACACCGGCAGCCTCGATTACTTCGTGATGTTCCTGTTTCAAATTGGAGATGAGTATTCGCCGCAGGTGCGGCTCGTCATCTACAACGAGTATCTTGCCCATTGTTTGGCCCCTAATTGAGAGATTGGCTCGGGAAGTGTGCCGGTATCTCAATGGAAAAGCATACCCGCCGCGTCTCGTTGAATCTCAATACGATATCGCTGCCATGCGCGCGCGCGATGTTGCGCGCGATCGCCAGACCGAGTCCGTTGCCGCCCTGCTTGGTGGTAAACAGCGGCTCGAAAATGCGCGCCACAATTTCAGCGGAGATTGGTCCAGCCGGATCGACTACGTCGATTCGGATGGTCCCATTTCCGTTCATCTGAGCGTTGAGCTTCACCAAGTCACCCCGATCGCATGCATCGATTGCGTTCAGCACCAGGTTCAGGAGCGCCTGATGCATCTGGGTTGCATCGAACTCCCCTTCAAGATTGCTGTCGACCGCCACATCGATCGTTACGCCTTCATTGGCTGCGTGCGCGCGGGCTACCGTAGCGACATAGTTCAGCGTGTCGGCGAGGTTTGCCCGCGCGATCTGCACGGGACGCGGACGCGCGTAGACCAGGAAGTCGGTGGTGAGCCGCTCGAGTCGCACGGCTTCTTTCGCCGCTATCGAGAACATTTCTTCTCGTTCTGTTTCGTCCTGACCGGGCCGGGTAGCGGTCGCCAGAGAGCTGGAAATCATCGCAACGGGATTTCGGATCTCGTGAGCGATTGCCCTGGATAATCGGCCGATCGCGGCGAGCTTCTCTTCAGAAAGCAATTGCTGACGGGTACGATCGAGTTCCTCGAGATTGTGCACGAATTTTGCCTCGCGCGTGCGAAGATTGTTGACCAGCAGCCACACCAACACTCCCATCACGCTGTAAATCACCGACATTGCGCCGGCTTCGATGTACTCGCCGAATTTCAAGCCATAGGCGCCCATGAAGCTGATCAAGTCCGCCAGCACGACCACTGCGATGGTGGCGCCGAGACCGAGCCTGAAAGACGCTTCGAGTACCGGAAGAAGCATCAGGGCGTAGTACGCGGTATCTCCTCTGATGGTTAACGAAGTGAGCACCAACGCGAGCGTCGAGTTGAATCCGAGAGACCAGAACGTGAGCCACCGCCGGGTCCGGCGAGAAATTGTCGCGTTTCTCTTGCGAAGCCAGATGAGGTGAGCTGCCTGGACTGTCAAACCAACCGCCAAAACAACGATGACCGATGCTGAAGGTTTCCCGCGGACGAACCTTGAGATTGCCTGCAGCGCCAACAGCGCACCAATCAGCAGGAGATTGAGGGAGGCAAAGACGAATTCTTGCCGGCGAAAAGATTGGTGATCATCTGCGGCGAAATCGGCAGCGCCATCACCCATCATGGCTGCGAGGGAACTAAGCGCCCAGAGATTTTTGCTCGGTTTATGCTCAGTCATCTTTGGTCAGCGGTGCGGCGGATCGATATGAGCAAACGCGATGCCGCCACTTATGTGATTGAATTCTTTTGACAATGGCTCAGATTTCATGAGCCCCACTTCATTTCGTTCAAAAGTTTGTACGTAAGCTTTCCTATCGCGTTCAAATTTTCGGACAACCGCCACGGTCGTGCAGCTGTGGAGATGAAAAGCCTTGCGATTGCCTGTTGATACGAGCGTAAACGGATGGCAAGCGGCTTGCTAGGATCGCGAACCCGGTCGCCGCAGCTTTGCGTTCATTCCAAACGCATCGCCTCCAGCTAACGCGCGGACGATATGAATCGACCGTGTTCGAGCGAAGACGAGCGACAATGCCTTCAACGATGCGCGAGCAGGTTTATCGGATTTATCTCGATTTCCTCGAAACCGCCGAGAACAAGCGGCGTTGGAATATTTTCAACGACGTGCCATGGGACAAGTTGGATACCGGCAGAGCCACGGACGAAGTCGGGGACCGCGTGGAGATCTTTTGCACTGAAGAACTCTACGTACCAGACTACAGTTCTCAAGGACTCGATTTGACGCGCTCGATGTTTGGGATGGCGTGGTTCCAGACTTGTTGGGCTTTTGAAGAATCCAGGCATGGATTGGTCTTTCGCGAATACCTGACCCGCTCCGGTCTTCGTTCGCCGGCACAGTTCGAGGCTTTGGAGACGGGGACGTTTTCAAAGAAGTGGCAACTGCCGTTTCAGACGGCTCGCCAAATGGCGTGCTATGGCGCGCTCCAGGAGAGTGCAACTTTTACCGCTTACAACTTGCAGAGAAACAAGGCTCGCGATGCAGGCGATGAGGTGCTGGAGGCGATCTTCCTCTACGTCGGCCGGGACGAGGCGGCGCACGCCGGCTTCTACCGGGACATGCTCCAGTTGGAGCTAGGTCACAACCGCGAGGAAACCGTCGCCGACCTGGCTTACGTTCTTTCGAAATTCAAAATGCCCGGCGACGGCCTGATTCCGAACTATCGGCAGAGGCTGGTGAGTTCGGGGGCCGGAATAAGCGCCCGGGTATTTCTCGCGCGGGTGGTCTGGCCGCTGTTCACGACGTTGGAAATCAGTCGTGAAGAAATGAAGAGCGCAATGAAAAAACACGCTCCTGTGACGGTGTCGAACGAGCGCGCTGAAATTAGCGTATGAGTCGCCCGGAATCGCGGTTCGATCAATCTTCGGAAAGCCAACCTCTATCGGGGAGCGTGTCCAACGAAATAGTCGCTCGGGCACCAAGGAGAATCGTTCCGAGAATTAGACGGAAATCGAACAACATGGTTAGCCCTGTAGGGCATGAATCGGGTGATCTCAGTCGGCGGGTTTCTCCGCGTGAGTTCCCGGAGCTTATGGATGGTGACTGTAGTTATGAGGATTTCCGTGACTGCCTGCGCAGTCTGGAAAAAGCGAATCGCTGGCTGCTGGGCTATCGGCCGACGCTGACGTGGCTGGAGCGGCTACCGCGCGGCTTGCGTGAGCCGATGCACATCGTCGACGTGGGCAGCGGCGGTGGAGATCTACTGCGGCAGATTGCAGGCTGGGCACGGAGGCGGGGCATCGCTGTGCAGTTAACGGGAGTCGACTTGAATCCTTATGCGGCGCGCGCGGCAGCGGAGTCCACACCAAACGAGCTCGGAATTACATGGGTGACCGGCGATGCCAGGGCGTATCGGCCGGAGAAGCCGACGGACATCGTCGTTAGTTCGCTGCTGGCACATCATCTGGAGGACGAAGAGATCGTCGCGCTGCTGCGGCGGATGGAAGCGACCGTGCAGCGGGGTTGGTTTATCAACGATTTGGAACGGGCGGAGTGGAGTTATCGGATGTTTGGGTTGGTGCGGTGGCACCCGATTGTGAGGCATGATGGCCCGGTTTCGTTCCGGCGAGCCTTCCGGAAAGAGGATTGGGTACGCCTGTTGGCTGCGGCTGATGTTCCGCCGGAGGTGGTGACCGTGGAACGTTGGCAGCCGGGACGGTTGTGCGTGGGGCGGTGGAAGTGAGGTCGGTGATTCTGAAGCGTCTCGTTGGACTAAGAGATGTGAAGCATATGGCCCAGGCCGCCCTCGTGGCGCACCTCATCACGTCTAACCATCTGAGAGGCGAATAATGGTATCTTCCATCCTGCCTACACTCAGTGCCAGCCGTTCCAGATTCAAAGCCGTTCTCTGGATCTTTCTTGGTGTCACGACGCTCTTTGTCTTCATCACGTCAGAGGTCCTTCTGTTCATCGATTACCCCATGTACCATGCCTACCGCCTGCAGGTCATAGCCGACCGCGGACTCCTCATCCCGCACACGCTCTGCGGAACCTTCGCTCTGCTGGCCGGCCCTCTGCAGTTCTCGTCGCGCCTTCGGCAGCGTCACCTGAAGCTCCATCGCGTCGTAGGCCGCGTGTACTTCATTTCCGTCATCATCGGCGCCTTTACCGGGATCGCCCTTGCCACCGGACGTCCCGGGCTGCCTGGGACCGCCATGCAAGGCGCTGCATGGATCGTCTGCACTACCGCTGCCGTGATCGCCGCGCGTAACAGACAGATCGCCGTCCACCGCCAGTGGATGGCCCGCTCCTATGCGGTCACGTTTGTCTTTGTTTCGAGCCGTGTGTTCAACCTTGTGCCCGCCTACTGGAGCCATCTTGGCGATGTACTGTCGGCGGTTGGCGTCATCGCCTTCACCCTGGCCTCCATCGTTTTGGTCGACCTCGGGCTCGACTGGAACGAACTCGCCACGCGCCGAAATTTGACCGTAGCGCATGGTCTATCTCCTGAACCTGGCTCCCTTCAGATCCGAGCTGACTACGGGCCTATAGCCACCCAACTGTCCAACGATCTTCACCACATATAGAAATATGGAATCCAGCTACACATTGATGGAACATCCGTGAATCAGGAGTAATGCCTTGCAAGATGAAGTTCTCGTCCTCGGTGGTGGAGTGGCAGGCTGTGCCGCTTCCATCGCGCTCGCCCGAAAGGGACGAAGCGTCACGTTGATCGAACGCGAGCCCACGCCGCGCCATAAGGTCTGCGGAGAATTCCTAAGCGGTGAGGCCCTTGAAGACCTGCATGCTCTTGGCATCGACGTGGCCTCTCTTGGCGCGGTGCCCATCGATTACGTTCGCCTTGCCGCAGCCAGACGCGCCGCGGAGGCTCCGCTACCTTTTCCCGCAGCCTCGCTCACGCGCAAGGCGCTCGATACAGCGCTCATTGCCGAGGCTGTCACCGCCGGAATCCGCGTCCAGCGCGGTCGCAGTGTGCAGTCGCTCAGCCGCGCGACCGCCAACCTCTGGCAGGCTACGCTCGACGACGGCACCACATACGAAGCTCCAACCGCCTTTCTCGCCACGGGCAAGCACGATCTGCGCGGCCACGGTCGCCCGAAGGACCCTCACCAATGGGTCGCCTTTAAGATGTATTATCGGTTGTCTGCCGCCCAGACCGCTGACCTGGCGGACGCCTCCGAGTTGACGCTCTATTCCGGAGGCTACGGTGGCATCCAACCGGTGGAAGACGGCATTGCGAATTTCTGCTGTGTGGTGAAACGGTGGTATTTTGCACGTGCGGGTCTTCGCTGGGAGGGCCTCCTTGCGAAGATGCAGCAGGATTGTCCCCACCTCGCAATGCGGCTTGACGGTGCGGAGCCGCTGCTCGACAAACCGATCGTCATCACTCATATCCCTTACGGTTACATCCGTCGCACAACGGAGGATGGGCTCTACTGCATTGGCGATCAGGCAGCCGTCATCCCCTCGTTCACCGGTGACGGCATATCCATCGCGCTGCATACTGCCCGCCGTGCCGCCGCTGCGTATCTTGCAGCGGAGCCGGCGCAGGTCTTTCAGCCAAAACTGCGCTCCGCAATGCTGCCCCAGATGCGTCTTGCCGAGGTCGCCGATCACGGCTTGAACAACGCACTCGCGCGCGCTGTGCTGCCGTTCTGCCTCAGGGTCTGGCCCGGCGCGATGCGCGTAACGGCTAGGCTCACGCGTGTCACCCAGCCCGCCGCTCTTGCTCCACAGGCGTTCGCCAACTGAAATCGAGCGACGCCAAAACAACTCTCGCAGTCAAAACTCTCGATGGGAGATGCAATGAAAGTCTTCGCAGTTTTAGCCCTCGCTGTCGTCGTCGCTCCGGCCGCACTCGCCCAGCACTAGACCTTCGTCGTCAACCCCGAGCGGATGATGGTATCGGCGGTGTAATGTTTCAATGAGTCCGGCAAAGGCACCACTTCTCGAGGCGATCGAGATTTCGAAGAGTTACGGCGCGCGGCTTGCGCTTGACAATGTCAGCCTCGCCGTAAGGCCAGGTGAAATTGCCGCCTTGCTCGGACCCAACGGCGCGGGCAAGACCACGACGCTGTCGATTCTGGCTACTCTACTTAAACCCGATAGCGGTCATGTTCTTATCAATGGTAAGCCGCGAAAGAGCGACCCGACTGGACTGGGACGGATGCTTGGGCTGGTGCCGCAATCGCTCGCGCTGTATCCCACGCTTAGCGCGGCGCAGAACGTATGGCATTTCGCACGCATGCAAGGGCTCGCGCGCGACGATGCGAAGGAGTATTGCCGGCGGGCGCTCGAGGAGGTCGGTCTCGGCGATCGCGCCAGCGATCCTATGTACGCGTTCTCCGGCGGAATGAAGCGCCTGCTCAACCTCGCCTGTGGGATTGTCCATCGTCCGCCGGTGCTGTTGTTGGACGAACCTACGGTCGGCGTCGATCTTCAGTCGCGCGAACAGTTACTGGCACTGATTCGGCACTATGCCGATGCGGGCGCGGGCGTAATTTACAGCACCCACTACATGGAAGAGGCGGAGCGTATTTGCGATCGCGTGCTGCTGATCGATCGCGGCAAACTGATCGCCGAGGGCGATCTCGAAAAGGTGATTTCGCTTGGAGGAAGCCGGCCTCGCATCGAGATCACCTATCGCGGGCAGTTGCCGGATGGCCGCTTCGGCAGCCTTGCTGGGGTGCGTGAAATAGGAACCACCGTCGGCGAGGGCAAAGCGATCCTCGAGATGAACAGTTTCGCGCAGGTCGCGGAGGTGCTGCACGGACTTCGGACCCTGGATGTGAACGTCGTCGATTTCAACCTGCACAGCCCGAATCTGTCGGACGCATTCATCGCGTTGACGGGCCACACGCTGCGCGACCAGGTCCTCTGAGCGTATCGCTATGCTTCGAGCAATCTGGCTAACCACTCAAAACGAGGCCCGGCTCCTGGTCAAGGATCCGATCGTGCTGTTCATGCTGTTGTTCGCGCCGGTCGTAATTATCACCGTCGCGGGATACTCGCTCGGCAGTCTGTACGGTGGCTCGGCGAATTCTTTTCGGCTACCCTTGGTCGACCTCGATCACGGAAAAGTAGCCCAGGGAATAATTGAGGCTTTGCGCAGGGAGCACGGCGTCGCTTTGGAGGTGCTCGACGACCCCGACGAAGCGCGACGCCTTGTAAGCCGACGCGATCGGACTCCTATAGCAATGGTGATTCCGGGGGGAACCAGTGCGGCGGTCGCCGCGGGCGGCCAGCCTCGGCTGATACTATTCGTCGACCCCGTCAGGCGAGTCGAGGTCAACGCTCTCGAGCTTCGTATCGACGAGTTATGCCGAAGGATCACCGAACAAGCGAGAACGGCGGCCCAATCGCAAATCGAGTCCTTCGGAGAGGCTCAGGCGATCATGCTCCCGGGAGATATCGGATTTGTCGAGAAACCTGCGATCGAGGGCGAAGCGGTGACAGTGAACGCCTTCGATCAGTACGTACCCGGATTCGGCGTCACGTTTCTCCTGATTGGCATGATGCTGGGAATCGCGCTGACGCTCTTCGATGAGCGCGATTGGGGGACCTTGAAGCGCCTCCAGGTCAGTGGTGCGCCGCTCACAGGTCTGCTGCTGGGAAAATTATTCGCGCGGTTCATCGTCGGGATCGCGCAAATGGTGTTGCTATTCGCGGTCGGATGGGCGCTGTTCGGAATCTCGCTTGGGCGCAATCCTCTAGCCTTGATCATACCGACGGTCGGGATCTCTTTCGCGGCTGCAGCGCTGGCACTGGTGGTCGCCTCTATCGCAACCGCGCACGACTCGGTGATGTCATTGGGCGTGACCATCAGCATGGCGATGGCGGCAATCGGCGGATGCTGGTGGCCGCTGGACTTTGAGCCCGGATGGATGCGCGAACTCGCTCGATGGCTACCAACGACATGGACGATGCAGGCGTTCAACGATTTGATGATTCGCAACCAGCCGCCGTCCGCTGCGTTGCTGCCCTTGGCGGCAACCATTGGCATAGGGGTGATCTTCATCGTGGCAGGACTTCTCCGTTTCCTGAGTCTCGATGACTAGAAGGTATGAGGATATTCAAGATTCAACTCCCGATGGTGTTGCTCGTAGATCTAGCTCTCTTGTTTGTGGGCTGTTCAAGTTCGCAGCAGACGGCCGCTCCCGAGACGACCGCTTCGAATGCCGCGAGCGCGGTCAGCACCGACTCGCAAGTAAACGCGATACTCCAGCAATCGTGTTACGAGTGCCATTCGACCGGCGGAAGCGCACCCTGGTACGCGTCCGTTTCACCGACGTACCTCGCAGCCAACTCGGCGCGTGGGGTACTGAATTTTTCCGATTGGCAAACTTATGACGCGCAGAAAAAATCGGATGCGTTAAAAAAAATCCAAGACTCCGTAAGTGGCGGCTCGATGCCACCGGGAGACTACACGGCGCTCGATCACTCTGCGCGCCTTGCCGACGACCAGAAGCAGGCGCTGCTGAAGTGGGCATCGCAGCCCGCACTACCTGCGCACGGACTCACACTACGAAATAAATCGCGCTAGGGAACCTCTGCACAAGTCGATCGATATAGGTAGATCGATATAGGTAGAATGAAGTTGATCGATGGATGGGTGCGGAGGTGGAGTGATGAGTGAGCAGCGGACGTTCGCTTCGATGG
>Ga0187880_1000172_pt1 | contig 54206 bp, 48 predicted proteins | sample June2016WEW_19_4_FD_132998 | JGI IMG/M metagenome (GOLD analysis project Ga0187880, IMG submission 132998) | Peatland microbial communities from SPRUCE experiment site at the Marcell Experimental Forest, Minnesota, USA - June2016WEW_19_40 | ecosystem: Environmental > Terrestrial > Soil >... | reverse complement strand
CACCGGACCCTTTCTACTAATGCACCTCTCTGACAGAACCAAGCGAAAGGCGCGATCGCCACGGCGTGCTGGCGGGGGCGGTCGGTGATCCGTTCGCACGCCGTCAAGGGGGCGGCGACGGCCGACTACAACGAGTACTTCGCCCGCCAGGTCCAGCACTACCAGGAGTACGTCGCCGGCAAGGCGGATGCACTGGGCCACGACATGGAGGTGGCGGAGGGGCCCACCCGGGTCGGCGGTGACGCGCGGGCGGCGGCGGCGATCGGGCTGCGGGCGGGGGAAGTGCCCTCGATGGAGGCGATCGCCCTGGTCAGCTGCGGCTGTCATGCCGAGAGTGGCGCCTCCCTGGTCGGGACCCGGGGGCAGAACCCGGATCGGACGGCGTACCAGGACTTCGTCTTCTCGGTGCCCAAGTCGGTCTCCGTGGAGTTCGCCGCCGCCCGGGCTATCGGCGACGAGGTCCGCGCCGCCCAGCTCGTTGGGGCGATGACGGAGTCTGTGGAGGCGGCGATCGCCGAGATCCAGGAGCTCGTGCCCCTCGGCCGGCTGTGGGACCCGGCGGCGGAGGTGCAGCGTGCGGTGCCGGCCAGGGTGGCGGCGCTCCTCGACGTCCATTCGGCGGCGCGGCCGGTGAGGGGGCAGACGAGTGGCGACCCCCACCTCCATGTCCACTGCCGGATCCTCAACCTCGGGCTCCAGCAGGGTGGTCAGGTCGCCTCCGTCAACTACTGGATGCTGTACCAGAACATCCGGCCCCTCAACTCGCTGTTCGAGGCGGGGCTCCGCTCGCGGCTGGAGGAGCTCGGTTACGCGACCGTCGACGCCACCCACGGGGAGAGGCGGGAGTGGGCGTCCTTCGAGCTGGGCCGCCAGGATGCGGAGCTCAGCGCGGCGCTCTCGGCACGCACCGAGCACGTGCAGATGCTGGCCCTCCACGAGTGGGAAGGGAGGCAGGCGGAGCTTCTCGCCAGCCTCCAGCTCGCCCGAGCTCTCCAGGGGGCGATGGGCATCGCGGGAGAACCGGTCCTCGGCCTCACCCAGGCGGAGAGGGACCTCTGCCGGCCGACACCTCGGGAGGTGGCGGCGCTGAGCCGGGCGTCGCGGGAGCAGAAGCTCGCCACTAGCCGGGCCGAGTTGGCCGAGGAGTGGGGGAGGGTCTGCGCCGCTCACGGGTACCAGCACCAGCCCGCCGACCTGCCTGAGCCCCCCTGCCGGCCCGACCCGGGGAGCCGGGGACGGGCGATGGCCGAGATCAGTGCCGATGCGCTCTCCCCGGACGGTCTCGTCGCCGGACGGTCGGTGTTCGACCGCTCCGACATCCTCGAGTACGTCGCACCTCGAGCGGTCCGGGGACGGCTCGACGAGGGGGAGATGCGGAGTGTCGTAGGGCGGATCGAGGAGCGGGCAGAGAGGCTGCCGGCGACCATCCACGAACCCATGGGCGCCTTCACCACGCAGGAGCAGAAGGCCCTGGAGCGGGAGGCCGTCGAGGTGGCGATCGACCTCGCCGGCGAGGCGACGGTGAGCGTTCCCGAGCAGCTCGTCGCCGCGGCGGTGGTGGAGGAGGAGAGGGGGACCGGCAATGCCCTCGATGTGGAGCAGGGGCAGGCGGTGCGGGCGCTGTGCGGGCCGTCGGGGTGGGTGCAACTCGTCGGCGTCGCCGGCAGCGGCAAGACGTCGGTGTGCCGGCCGGCGGTGGCGGCGCTGGAGCGGGCTGGCTACCAGGTGCTGGGCGTCTCCCTCTCCCAGGCGGCGACCGACGTCCTCGCCAGCGAGACCGGGATTCCCGCCTGGAACCTCGCCGATTTCGTGACCCGCGTCCCCCACAACCTGCTGCGGGCCACGGACGGGAGGGCGGTGTCGCTCGGGCCCCGGACCGTGCTCCTGGTCGACGAGGCGGGGACCGTGGACTCGGGGAGGTGGCACGCCTTCACCCGCATCACCAGGGAGTGGCAGGTGGCCGGGGTGCGCGTGCTCGGCGACCCGGAACAGACCCAGCCGGTGGGCAGCGGCTCCATCCTCGGCTGGCTGTCCCGGCACCTGCCGACGACGTACCTCACCGCCAATTACCGCCAGGGATTGGGCGGGGTCGAGGCCGAGGGCGCCCAGCTCCTCCGCGACGGCAGGGGCGTCGACTTCCTGCGGCTCAAGGACCGGATGGGGCATCTCCGCATCGAAGCGACCTCCGAGGGCAGCGTGTCCCTCGCCGCGACGACGTGGGCGGCGGGGATCGCCCGCGGCGGTGATCCGCGCCAGCACGTCCTCCTCACCGACCTGGTGGACGTCGCCGCCCAGCTGAACCGGCGGGCCAGGGTGGAGTACGGGAGGCTGGGCCGGCTCTCCGACCCGCACGTCGTCCTGGGCGGAAAGGAGTGGGCGGTGGGCGAGCGCGTGGTCTTCGCCGAGCAGCACCGTGCCCGGATGCCCGTGGTCGGCGAAGGCGGCAGGGTCGAGATCCGCTCCGACGGGACGCCGCAGCTGGTGACGATGCGGACGCCGCGGCGGACCCAGGGGGAGCTGGTCGGCATCGACCGCACCGAAACTGGCCAGGTGGTGCTGCGCATCCAGACGGATCCCCGGGGACGGCTTCCCAGCCGGGTGGTCGAGGTCACCGAGGGGCAGGTGGCACGGACCCTCGACCACGGCTACGCGATGACGACCCAGGTGGCCCAGGGCCGCACCTGGGACACCACCTACCGGCTGCTGACCGCCTCACGGCTCAGCGGCCGGCAGCAGGAATACCCGGCCGGCACCCGTCACCTCATACGGTCCCTGCTCTTCGGGGACACCGAGTCGGTGCACGCCGAGGCCCAGGACGCGGTGTCGCTGCGCGACGACGCCATCCACAAGCATGGAGAGCTGATCAGCCGCGACGTTGGCAAGGTCAGCACCCTCGACTACCTGAGCCCGGCGGACCGCAGCCTCCTCGAGGCGAGGCTGCACCCGCGGTACCTGCGGACGCCGACGGCCACCCTCGGGGCGCCGATGAGCGAGCGTCAGGCCGGCTACCTGACGGCACTCGGACGCTATCCCGCCGTGGGCTGGAGCTGGGTGCGGGCATCGGTCGAGATCGACTCCGCCCTTGGTCGCCCCGCCGGCGGAGCAGCGCTCACCTGGCTCAAGGAGCAGGGAATCGCCACGTCCACGGGGTGGGACGCCATCGACGCCGCGTGCCGCGAGGCCGGGATCGCCCACCGGACGCCACGACCGGCGCCGGAGGCGCCTCCCCTCGCTCCTCACTGGGACACGGCGGTCACCCTGGATGCCGCCCAGCGGGAGCGCGAGGCGGCGGCGGCCACCCGCCGGGGCATGCATGCCGCGCAGGCACCGAGGACAGAGGCCACTGCAGCGTACGAGATGCCGCAGGGGACGGGGACGGTGGGGGAGGGTCATCACGATCAGGGAGTGCGGACCGATGCCGAAGGCCTGCCGCTCGCCAGCGCCGGCATCGCCGGTGACGAGGCGGCTCGCGCGAGCGACGTTGCGCTCAGCACCGAGACGGCCGAGGAGAGGGAGACCATCGACCGCCAGGAGGATCGTGAGGCTGACACGGTTGAGCCAGCGGCCGAGCCTGAGATTCGCGCAGCCGAAGTCATCCACCGCTTCCTCGATCAGGCCCCAGAGGCCGAGGCGCCTCGTGAGCGCGAGGCGGCCAGCCGCGTCGCGGAGGACGACGAGCGGCGGTGCATCGAGGAGTCTGAGCAGCTGGCGCGGGAGCCCGGCCGCGATCAATCCCGCGGACCCGGCATCGGGAACTGAGGGCCGCTGGCGTGCCGTCGATACCCACTGTACACTGCAACAACACAGAACTGTAGAGGTACCGCTAGTGACCATGAGCGACGCCGACGACATCAGCGTCGAGTACGTCATCGAGCCCATCGCCGATGCCGATCCGGGCAACCGTTTCGTCCCCCACTTCACGATCCACGCGCGGCGGGGCGACTACACGAGTGGCGCGTTCGTCTGGGTGAGCACTGAGGCTGAGGCCAGGACCGTGGCCCGAGCGCTACGACACTGGGACGATTACGTCGACAGCACCCTCATCCCCCAGGCCGAGCGGCTCCTCGCAGCGGAAGCCCGTCGCCGTGCGTCCGTGTCAGATGCCTGATCTGGACGACCTGGGGTCTCCCCCTATCTTCGGCGACATTCTCCGCGCCGCCGAGGCTATTGATCGTCTCCGGCTCGCCGGAGACGCAGCCGTTCCGGACAGCCTGGCACTCGCCGCCGCAGCGCTTCATACCAGTGTCGTCACCGCCGTCGACGGGCTCGCGGTCGCTTTGGAGCTGGAGGCGGAAGGTGTGCGCGCCCCGGTCGTGCCCGTCCCGCCTCCCGCCAGTGAGGCCGAGGCGGCGATGGAGCGCCCACCCATCCCGCTCTGGATGGCACTCTCGGATGTCCATGCCCGCCTGGGCACGTTCGTCGCCACCGCTCAGGCAACCCCACCACCAAGCTCCCGAGGCAACCCCTACACCGTGGCTCTGAGCTCTGCCGTGGAGGCTCTCGACGCCATCGAGGCCCAGCGCCAGGAGGCGCTCCGGACCGGCGGCCCGCCCCACACGGATCCACCCAAGAGACCGCCGGCACGCGGCGCTCAACCTGAGGTTGAGGCTGATGCCGGACCTGAGGAGAAGCCGCCATCACTCACGGGCCCGTCGCGAGACGGCGGCGATGATGCAGCTCGCTTCACGCAGGTCCTCATCGCACCTCCCGAAACTCACCCTGCCTGCGCGACGGGAACAGCAAACCTCCGCGCCGCCCCTCGCGCCGTTGACCGTCCGCCAACCGATCGCACGGGTGAGGAGTTCCAGCCACCCGGCGAGCCGCAAAGCCGCGATTTACCGGCACTGGTAGCGGCACCGCCATCCTCCCTACCACCCCACGACCACTTTTGGGATCGCTCCGCACCCGTGGTCGGAGAGGCCGGAGGCGAGGTCCACGACGTGAGAGCTCCAGCGGAGAATGAGCCGTGTTCCGAGACGTCCATACACATCCCCGTGGAGCAGGACGTTCGGCTGCAGCCAGTCACTCCCGACGTACACAACCGTGGTGAGCCACTCTCCGAGGGTACCGGACAAATGCCGCCTGCAACCTCACCCGCCGATGTCATCCGCCGCTTCCTACAGGACACCGAGCAGGCCGAACGGTCACCTCATTACGAACCGGCGGCTCACCCCAGCAGCGAGGAGCTCGAGGAGAAGCAGAGGCGGTACATGGACGAGGTAGAGCGTCGCGCCCGTGAGCAGCAACGCGATCAGTCGCAGGGACAGGGCCTCGGGTACTGACCTTTGCTGCTGTGGACGAGATCCTGTGGTCCGCCCCGCCCTGCAACAGGCAGCAGGGATCGGCCGCGACCTCTCCGCCGTCACCCATCCTTGGCTCTGTGGAGATTGCGGTGCCGTGAACCAAGTCCACCTCATCGGCCTCGTCGCCACCGGCCCCCACCCCGTCGGCGGGAGCGGGGCGGTGGGGTTCCTGCTTGTCACGGAGCGAGACCACGGCACCGGGATTGACCGGCATCGGGTTCTCGTGGAGCCCAGCCTTCAGGTGGACGTGACTGGCTTCGCCGTCGGGGAGACCGTCTACGTCCGCGGCCGGCTCGGCCGATTCGACGACACCCGTCGGGTCACGGTCATCGCCGCCGAGGCTTGGTCCATCTTGCCGCCGCTGGCGGCCCCGGGCCCCGACGGGCCTCCCTCGCGGACCCACGCCTCTCCGGTCCAACACCAGAGGCGCGGCCACTTCCGCCGCGTTGGCATCGGCACTTCGCGAGAGAGACTGGTGCGGGTGCGACCGGCGACGGTGACCGGACGACGTTGACGGGCGTCCTCCCCACGGCTCCTCATGGCTAGCCGCGGTTCGGCTGGAAGGCGCTCGGGGAACTGGGCAGGCGATGCCTCTCTAGCCCGTGTAGACTTGCAGTTTCGCTCCGACTGGACCTCGTGTTCGTGAAGAAACTGAAACCCGGCTTCGCCTCGCTACGCGCCCACGATCTGCACCAGGGCCTTCAGGTCGGTGGCGTGGACCGCGGGCACGGCGTCCTCGGCGAGGAGTTCATCCCCACGCAGACTATCGGAATGGCTGCCGCGCTCGCGACGACCATCAAGGGGATAGAGCGGATTGAGGATGCCAACCACCTTCGCCGGGTGGCCATCCAACAGTGTGATATCGATGGATTCGCACTCGATGGCGTGGTCAGACTGCTCGAAGACACAGGCTTTGTGCGGAATGTACGCCGTGACGCGTCAGGACGGGTTACCGGATTATGGGAAACGGTTCCCGAGGACTTCGGGCGTGTTTACGAGACCCTTGACGAGGCGTATGAAGGGAAGAAGCCAGGCGAGCTTGAGCTGGCGGTGGTAGGGGTCATTGACGACCTCTCCTACGGGCCCTTGCATGTCGAATCGCTTGACACCGACCCAGAGCTGCTGGGACGAATACTGGAGGTTGGCGATCACGCCGAAGCCATCAAGATTGCATCCAAGGAGAGCGGCATCGTGTACTCGCCGTTCTTCTCCTACGAGCATCCGGACGAGGTGGCAACGACGCTCCAGGAGATGGACATTGACGACGTCAGGGCCGCATTTACGGCGATTCGTTCCTATCAAGGCCTGCCGATCGGTGAGGACAAGGCCGGGAAAGTGGTCAATGGGCTCGTCGCCGCAGGGCTTCTCGCAGGGCCGGGCTTGCTAAGCCCTGGCCACACGGTGCAATCGTTCGCGATCGCACCATATGGTCTGGCGCCTGAGCTCCTCACGATCAAGAAGACAGTGCTGGACAAGGCGATGGCGGTGGTGGCCGCAGTACGCATGGGCCAGCACTTTGGCGGCATGACGACCCTACGGGATCCGGTCGTCATCCTTGCACGCTTGCTCGCCGGGAACTGGGTGGCCCGGCATTCAAGCACGCCCAGGCAGTATGGGGTGCTCAGGGACCTCGGGATTGTGCGCTTTACCCGCGGCGCGTTCGGCCTGACTCAGATGCAGCTCATCGACACCAGAGATAACCGGCTTGCAGTCACTACGGCAATCGACCTGCTGAAATTCGGTGAGTCCATAGTTACGAAGTCGTCCCACGTTGCCGATACGGACATGCCTGACCGGTTTCGAGCGCCAATACAGACCGTCAGCGAGGCGCGCAAGCGCCAGCAATTACCGAAGGCAGTAGTCGGAGATCTTTGGGAGACTGCGATGGGTCACAAACCCCTTGTCTGAGAGAGATTTCGGGCAGAAGCTCGAGATGCGCCGGGCCTTCTGGGCGCTAGGGGCTAGCACACGGCTTGACGTGAAGCTCAGCGCGCTGGTGCCGCTCGCTTCCAGTCGCAGCCGTGCCGGTGCAGAAGAGTGGACGGACCTTGATGTGCTAGCGGTCGAGTACATCCCCATTGGCGGTTTGGCGACCGCCGTTGCTGACTGCAAGACCACCAGGGGTGCGGCCACCGAGCGCGTGTTTTGGCTGCGGGGCGTGGCCGACCTATTCGGAGCGCGTGCCGCCTACCTGACGCGGGGCGGCGCTGTGCCCGCAGGGACACGGCAGTTGGCAGTACAGCTTGATGTTTGCGTAATGGATGATGGCGACCGTGCAGAGTTCTCCAAGCAGGGTGGCGAAGAACGACTGCCGACGACAGGGCACTTCTTTGAGGAGGCGACGGTGCGTCGGTGGATGGATATCATCTCGACCGAGCCTCAAGGTACTAATGCACTCCAGCGGTACCGGCGCGCTCTCTATTGGGTGTTTCCGAAGTACCGGAACCTCACCCAACTGCCCTTGTATGCCCGGGAGGCTCGCTCTCAACTTAGGGCGACGGACCGCTGGGCTCAGGCTATCGTGGTGGATCTCAGTTGGCTCTACCTACTGTCGGTGTTATATGCGGTCGACGAGACTACGAAATTCAATCTCGGACAGCTCGGTAGCGCGCTGCGCCAAGTCACGGTGGGCGGTGAACACGAGGTGAGGGAGAGGGATCAGCTCAAGGTCCAGATCCGACGATTGGTCGAGCACTTTGAGCCCGAGCCAGGTCGGAGACCTGCCGAGCCAGACTTGGTGCCGTCCTTCTTTGAGGATCTAACCGATCTCGTCGCCCGGGCTAGTCGTCGGAGACAACATGCGACGGAAGCGCTTCGTGTCCTGGAGTTCACAGGTGTCGAAACTATCCTGGGCCGTGGTTCAAGCTGGAAGGAGTCGTTCCCGAGCTATGACGCCTACGCCGTCAAGCTGGCGTCAGATACTGTCCGCTTCCTCTGCCGGGCGGCAGAACTCGACATGCGGTTCCTCGATATCTTTGATCGGACGGTTGAGGGAGAACGCCGACCAGACAAGAATGTCCGCGCGTTGCCTGGTGCCCCGGTGGAGCAAACCCTCGATCCGGGGATGCGAGACGCTGGGAACGCTGCTCTGGAGGCCGAGGACCTTGCTTTGATTGTGAGGGAGGGCGAGGAGGCTGCGGCAGTACCGTCAGGCCCACCTCTAGACGCCGAACAGGCGAGCCTCTTCGGTGGCGGCGACGGTGGCACACCAGGAGAGTGAGGCGCACGCCGATGTCCACCGAAATACGACAGACTTTCTCGGCTCCCCGGCCTGCGGACAGGGCACTACTAAGGGAATCGCCTATCTCACCCCTTGAGCCGGACACGCAGGGCGACCTCCCGCACGAGGACCGCCTACGCGCGCCTTACGGCATCGCGTGCCTCAGCTTCGCCCTGCGCATTCGCCGCACCCTGAGCGTCCGCAGCTTCCTCCTTTCGGGCGATAATCCGCCCGGGACGCATGAGCCGGAGAAGGAATCCAAAGGGGACGCCGGGGGAAGGCCCGCAGCTAAGAAGGGAGCCCGCGAGGGGGCACGGATGCGCGCCGTCACTGGCGAACACCCTTGGCGATCTCTCGTGGAGGCGTTCCTTCCCACTGACGCTGCTTGGTCTCGTGAGCCGATACCCGGCGCGCATTCCACAGCCGCCCCTTGGCCTTTCGCTGCCACCGGCCAGTCGCAGCGATTCCGGGCTCGTCTCCCCCACGGCTGATTCAGGCAGTCGGATCCCGGCGGCGTGCCCTGGCAACACGCTGGTGCATCGACGAGAGCCACTTCCGCAGCGAAGGGGATAGGTAGTACCTCCACCGCGCCATCGACGACGCCGGCGGGTCGTCGATGTGATGCTCTCGCCTTGCGATGGTGCTCGACGCCATCAGTGGTCTGCCGACGGCTTCTCCGAACCTGCGGGCTGGCCAGTCACGCTGTGCTGCAACTCCAGCCCCGTGATCGGGTGATCGCCGGTGGGGAGTACCAGCCGGGAGACACGCGGGCTCCAGGTCATATGGTCCACGAGCTGTCGCTCCTTCCAGATCTCAGGGTTGAGCAACGATTCGGACTGGGTCATCGGTGCCTTCGGCATGGTCAAGCTCAACCCAATCGTGGTGGCGAGGTCGCGACATGCGTTGGGGATCAGCTCCTGGAAAGTCGGGGCGCCGACTTGCTCTGCCCAACCCGTCCGGGCGGAGTGAGTGAGGACCCTCGCCCAGTAGTAAAGGGAGTCCGCCACCTCGCCAGTCCGTATCCGCCTGACTGCCTCCAGTCGGGCCAGTAGGAGCTCGACGTGGCCGACCCAAGTCTCCTTCGGAGGGCTGCGACGTTGAGTTGAGGCCGGAGACAGCAGATCGATCAGCTTCGTTCGGAACTGTTCCAGGGACCTGGAGCCCAGTCCGTTTACCACCACGCCCACCAGGTGGCTCTGGACCAACTTGCGGCGCGAGGCCTTGAGCTTGATCCCGGGGATCTCATCCACGAACTGCAGGACCAAGCTGGCCGCGTCGCGGTACCCACGGGTGTGCGTTCCCCCCGCCCAGGTGGTCATCGCCCGCCTGACCTGGGGAAGCTGGACGTAGTCGTCCCCGAAATACAGCCAGAGCGCCACTGGGATGTTGCAGAGGGTCGCCATCTGCTTCAACCCCGGTCGCTTATCCACGAGAAGTACCCAGAGCCGAACTTGGCTCTCCGGCCAGCCTGCCACCGTGCCTCGCCCCTGACCTAGGCCATGACGCTTGGGGTGGTCGAGCAGCCCCAACTGGACCCAGTCGGTTATTAGCCGGGGGGACGCGGGAGCCCCTCGCTGGTCGGCAATGGCGACGAGTTCGTCTTTGGTCCACAGCCGCTCGCTCCGCCTTGGCATTAGTACATCGTACACCAGACTGGTGCCGTTAGCGGGCTTTGAAGGGTAGACGATAGGGTCGCGGCGACCTAGCATGGTGGTGTGAGAACAGAACCCCGACGCTCGCCGCCTGTAGTGATGAGGCCTAAACGGTGACGCTCGTGATCGCAAAAACACGGATGGACCGTGCTGCTGCAGCCTTGGCCGGAGCAGTGCCGCTCCTTCTAGTGACGATCGCAACCGTACTCGTCGCCCTCGTGGCCGTCCTCGCGCCAGCGAAGAGACAGCGCCACCTCCTGCACGTCCTCGACCGTCTCACCACCTTCGCGGCGGTCGTCAGAACTGGCAGGCCTCTGCCCTGAACCCCGTTGCTCCGAAACCCTGCCTATTGGCTGAGCTGGTCAGTCCCCGTCCTGTCCGCCCCGCCCTTTGCCAACCTCGGGCGCAGCCCGACGAGCAATCTCGGCGCGTTCGATCCATTCCGCGGGCACGAGCTGATCACCACCACGCCAGTTCTCCACGACAGCGTCCTGGAACCACGGTTCGTCTAGATTGGCGTGGTCGCACACAATGATCTGAAAGTTCGGACTGAGGTCACGCACCACGTTCGCCATCAGTTGGTACAGCCGTCGTACCGCGATCTCATCCTCATCCCGACTTGGGCGGCCCCTCAACTGTTCCATTTCCGAAGGGTAGTACGCCTGTGTCGGTTGATCCAGCATGATCAAACGCGGCACGGGCCGATTCTGGTCGACGAAGAAGCGGTGCAGAGCTAGATGCGCAATCAGGTGATATCCCATCCAGTTCTCAGCGCTTCCTATACGGGACATCGGTGCCGGTCCTGATTCGGTGTCCGCGACCACTGTGAGCCGCCGGGGGTCAAGGCGCACGCCACGACCAGCGTGCTCCAATTCGAGCTGCGTGGCCCATGTGGTCATGTCCGCGCCGATGGCATTCAGGCGCGATGTGACTTGCTCCCGCTCGTCATCAACGTTCAGCTCGGCCTCGAGTCTCGCGACGCTCGAGCGCAAACCCGAGACCCTGTGCCGCAAGTGCACCATGGCCGCTGTGTCAGGCGGCCTAAGCGACGAGACTAGGACTTCTAGACGGCCCCGAGTGAATGCTCGTTCCTCCGCGCGCGTCTGCTGGTTTGGTCCCGCCGATCGCGCTAGGTCTGAGGCGGTCTGCTCAAGCGCTCGAAGCTGGTCACGAACAGCGGTTACCTGCTCATCGAGTTGATGGAGAGTGCTTCGCACTCTCGGCCGAGCTGCTTCCAGATTCGCCAGCTGTGCTCTGACCTCACTCAGGGCGTTACGCAGATCTGCAGTAGTACCATCCGCCTGGTCAAGGGGTGAGCCACACACGGGACACTGCGCCGTCTCTTCTTGAGCGGCAGGAAGGAGATCTATGCTGCTGAGGCGCTGATCCTCTGTGGTCAACGCCTCATGAAACGGTACCTCCTCGCGACTCTGGGCCAGCAACAAGTTGCGCACCTCAGCCAGCTCTCGTAGCTGGCGCCGAAGATCGCTCCTTTCCCCCTCCAGGTTCCGCAGTCGGACCCGAATCTCGTCATCCATGACCACTTGGTCGGACTCGCTGGATATCGCCGCCGCAAGGGCCGCGAGCGCCGCAGTGCGGTCAGCGAACACAGACTGGGTAACGAGTCCCGCTGAGTACGCTTCAGCGACGGCGGCCCGTACTCTCACATCTAGCTGATCAGCAGTTTGTTCTGCGGCCTGAAGCTCTGTCTCCCCACGCCTCAATTCCCTGCGTGCCGACTCGAGAAGCTGTCGCTTGACAGCCTGATCCGCCGGCACGGCACCAAGGAAGTACGGGAATGCGTCTCGAATCGCATCCGCGACGCGCTCTTCGCCCTGCCGGTGGAACAGGAATGAGCGGTTCGCTATCTCGCTCTGACCCTGGAGGCATAGGAGGAGGGCGTGGCCGAGGTTAGCGTCGAGTGGAGCCCGAGCCAAGCCGCCCTCGACTCGATTGAGATTCTCTTCAATGCCAATCAGCGCCCCGAGGCGGCCTTTGATGTTGTCCGCGTCGGCATTCACTTTGAGAGCCGCATGTTCCAGGGGCTCCAAACCCGACCCGAGTTCGAGCATCCCCTCTTGCGTGCTAGCCGCACCGAGCCGGGCCGCCGGACGAGCGGCAAATGCGCGACCGCCGCCGGGTAGCTGAACTAATACCGCATACCACGAAATCGTTGAAGTGATGGGCCCAACCGGCATGGTAACGGCGCGACGCCCCAAGCAGAATTCAACGATATCAAGCAGCGCGCTCTTGCCGGTCTTTGACTGGCCAGTTATCACGTTGAGCGCCCCTGGCTTGAGTCTCAGAACTCTCCGATCACCCCAGAGGCTGTAAAGCACGATCGCAAGGAGCTGCATCAGGGAGCTACCCCTAAGAGCGCGTAGGCAGTTGCTGGTTGATCCAGCTTCGCAACCCATCGCCCAATGAGTCCGGCAGCCCGGATGAGTTCTGCCAGCTGACCCGATACCGCTCCACGAGGCTGCGAAAGCTCAGAGTGCACTTCTTGTCCAGTAACTACCACGACACCGGATCGCAGGCCATAGCGCAGGCCCTCCCGCACGCAGGGGACCAGTCCCCGCGCACGGTCTGGGAAGCCAGCCACGATGGTTGGATTTCGGGCCACCCAGGTCGCCAGGTGCGTCCGGGTGTCTCTGGGCAGCGCCCTCCTCGTGGGGCCGTGGAGGATGAGGGGAGCGGCGATAAACGCGTACATCCATGGCATCGCCTCTTCTCTCACCCTCTCATAGTCGCTAGCGCTGGTTGCGATGACCACCGCCATCAGGGCGGGATTGAGGAAATGTGCCACAAGGCGCGGCCGATGCTCCCAGATGATCACGCTATGCGGGCCAGGAGGAGATCAGCCAGACGCTGGCGAAACTCCGGATGCCAACCGATCTGACCCTCATCAGCGAGGCCATGGTGCTTGCCTCGCGTGAAGAAGGGGTCACTAAAACGCTCGCGTATGCGGATCGCTGTTCGATCGAGCGTGGTGCGCAGAAGCTTCTGTCCGGCCTCTTGCTTCTGCTTGTCACTTGCGCCGGCCGGTAAGTCCTTCAGGAGCCAGGCGAAGGCCACATCCCACTCCTCGACGAGTCGAGCTTCATACTTGGTCAACTCGTCAATGCCAATCAGGTCCTCCTGCAACCACCGTGCGGTGTGCGCGAAGGCCTTGTAATAGTCGAGGACCGCTTGACGCAAGATCGCGTCTGGCGCGTCCACCCAACGGAGCTGATGGATGAAGGGCCGACTATCATACTCAGGTATCGCTTGGTCATCGAGATGAAGGTCGTCGAAGGTCGGGAGGTTTTCGCGGACGAACTCCGAGTGGAGATCGTCAATGAAGAAGCGAAGCCGGAAGGCGCTCACCGACACTACGTCACCGCGAAGCATCTCAAGCACACGTGTGAACCACCATCCCCATAGGCGGTCTAGAAACGGCTGCTCGCGGCCCGGGGGAGTAGCGAAGCGAAGCTCAGTGCGGACGAGATGATCAATGTCTCCGGCCTCCGGAGAAGCATCCAGGACGCGTATTCGTCCAAGGAACTGGGTCCGCTCCGGGGCGCTCAAGGCGAGGAAGCGCTGCCGAGTAACTCGCGTGGAGGCTGAAGCGGATCGTTGGGCGGCGGCTTCAAGTAAGCGAATCGCGTCGCTGAGGTTGTAGTCATGCGGGCGAAGTGCGGCCATCGCGGTTCCTTCGGTGGCTGCCAGCGTGGTTACCAAGGACAGCAGCGGCCCATCGGGATCTGCCGGAGGCCCCGAGTCCAGCCAAACGCTGATGGTCCGCCAGACATCCTCACTCATGTCCGTGAGAGTCCTAGAAGATGCGACGTGATGCTTCAGCTGCAAGAGTTCGATAGGTGAACCACCCTCTTCCCACGCAACGTCGTCATACAGCTCGAGCGAGATGGCCGCCTCTGGGCGGCCAGCGGATCCGGCGAGCAGCTCGAGAAGGGCCAGTTTGGCTTGGTACAGGTAGCCCGTGGCTGACTCACGCCCCGAGTGATCCGATGGCCTACTTGGTTCAGTGCCGCGGCCGACTGTCATCGCCTGAGATGCTATGCCACCAGGGCGCTCCCTGACAACGGGATTACCAACTCGCTGTTCCCGTGATGCCCCCGCGCAGTCAATCGGACCGTGATGGCGGTGGACCGGGCACCGCCAGGAAGCGCGTGAACTCCTCCTCTCGGCGCCCACGGAGCCCCTCTGCTCGCTCACGGGCAACCGGGGCGGTCTCGGCCCAGCGCACCATGAGAGGCTGACCCGGTGAGCCGACGAGCCGCTCGCACACCCTGGCACGCGCCTCATGCCAGGCCACTAGGTCGCGGGCCTGCATGCTGCGCACTGCTTTCTCGCCTCGCTCGAAGGCGACATCTGCGGCCCTACTCTCCGCCGATACCGGGTCGGGGGGGAGGGGCCTGATCTCCACGTCGACTAGCTCGCGGTGCCAGTCCCGCAGCGCGCTCAGCTCCTCGGCGGCCCCTGGGCTGCTCCACCACATGCCCTCCTCTGCCCGGGAGATGCGGACATCGAATGCCTCGAGCATCCACTCCACCCACTCGAATAGGTCGCGCCAGCGGCGCTCGAGCTCGGCCACCGTCAGCCTGCGCCAGCGCCCCGGCGTCGGCTCACCCACGTGCGGCGCGCCGTGATCCACCATCGCGCCACGGCCACCCTCGCCGTTGGGGGTCGCCAGCAGCGGGGACACGAGGCGGGCGACCACCTGCTCGACCTCCTCCAAGCGCTCCTCGACCGTTCTCACCTCAGGCCGCTCCACCTTATCCACGCGAGAGCGGCGCAGGCGCTGAGCACGCATCGGTCCACCCCAACCAGAGCCGCGATCACCTCCCTTGCCCTCACGTCAGGTCCAGGCCCGTCTGCTCGCGGAAGCGCCGCAGGCTCTCCCGCATCGGCCCGACCAGGTCGCGCCGGCGGTCCCAGGGCTGGACGCGCACCTCCACCGGCGGGGTGTGGCGGCGATAGAGGACCACCCGGCCCTCGGGCAGCTCGCGCAGGTAGTCGACCGGCGTCACCCTGACCAGGCGGCGCTCGTGGTAGCGGTGCATCTGACCGCCGCCCACGGGGCGGTGAAGCCAGTAGTCCTCCTCGACGTCACCGCCGAGGCGCTCCAGGTCCTCCAGCTCGGAGGTCTCCTTGGAGCCGCCGAACCAGGCGATGATCGGCGTCCCCTGCCAGATGGTGGCCTCGCCGTTGGTTCCCCATACCTCACGCATGGCGGCCCGGCTCTGTGCTCCCCAGGTTATCCACAGCCCGGACCCCCGGCCGGTGTTGACGTACTCGGGCAGCCGCGGCAGGCGGGCGATGTTGTGGACCTCGTCGAGAGCGAGGAGGAGGGGAGGGTCGAGCCGGTTGCCCCGCGATCGCGCCGCCAGGCGGAGCGCCGCGGTGATCACCTCGTCGAGGAGCACGTTCACCACTGGGGCGATGGAGGCCTGTGAGTCCGCCCGGCCGAGGATGTACAGGCGGCCGCGCGCCTGGAGGAAGCCCTCGGCGTCCAGCGCCTCGCCGGGCTGCCCGCTCACCACGTCGCGGACGCCGCGGCTGGCCAGGCAGGCCAGTGACTGGCGGACCTGGCTGACCGTGCCGCTGCGCTGCGGGCCCTCGGTGGCGTATGCGGCCTCCAGGCCGCTGGCCACCGCCTCGTACTCCCCGCCGTGGCTGCGCAGGATCTCCAGCGGCTCCCGCGCCCCCCAGCGATGGCCCCAGCTCCACACGGAGTCCAGGGATCCGCCACACCCCAGCTGGGCAGCGCAGAAGAAGGCGCCGAGGACCAGTCCGGCCTCAACGACGAAGAACTCGTGGTTGCCCACCGTGTCGCGTCCCGCCCGCGGCTGGGCGCCCGCGGCGAAGTGGTAGCCGCGGCGCCAGGCGATCTCGGGCTGCTCACAGCCGGCGAGCAGCGGGTAGCGCATCGGGTCGGGCCAGGAGGCGACCCCCTCGGGGTCGAGCACCATCACCGGCTCGTCGCGGTCCGGGAGGCAGCCGGTGAGCGCGAGGACGTCCGCCTTCTGGACGCCGGTGATGACCGACGCCCCGGGGGCCCAGGCAACCAGCGGTGCGATGAAGCCCCGTGACTTGCCGGCGCCGGGAAGACCGACCAGGCCCAGGTGGTCCTGGAAGGTTCCGTAGAGGAGCTGACGGGTGCGCGCCGACTGGCCCAGCAGGTATCCGACCTGGTGTATCGAGTAGCCCCGACCGCTACCGATCGACGGCCTCGTGCGCACCAGCGCCTCGCGCTGCCGGACACCCGCCTGTGTCAGCGGCCTCTCCTGCAGCCGGGTGGCGAAGCCGGCAAGGTTGCGGCGCAGCGCCCACCGTCCCCGGATGCCCCGTCCGGCAGCGAGAGAGCCGGCGGCCAACGCTGCCGCGACGACCCCGGTGCTGATCCAGTACCCGAAGGCGGGGACGCGCGCCGAGGACGGCCACTGCGCCATCGGTTGGCCGGCACCGAAGAGGGACCGGATGACTCCCCCAAGCCCGCCATCCGGCGGGAGCGCTGTCAGCCGGTGATGGACGGCGATCACCGCCAGCTCGCCGCCCACGAGCAGGGAGATAACGGTGCCGGCCAGCGCGAGCAGGAAGACCAGCTCACCGGCGATGCTGTGCCCCGACACACGGCGGCGCTCCAGCTGGACGCTCACTCGGCGTCCGTCCCCGTACTGTCACCAGCGCTGGCCCTCCGCGCTGCGCGCCCCGGCGCGGGAGTGCGCCGGTGGGCTCGCATCCACGCGCACTCCCGGCAGAGGTCAGCGTCGTCGCAGACCTCCCACCGGCCGCACGAGCGGCACCACCAGTGAAAGGGGCTGAGCACCTCCAGAACCCCGTCCGACGTCGCCTGCATCGCCATCCTCTGCTCCTCCGCAAGGTGCATCGCGTCCGCCGTCACTCGCCTGCGCACGGCGCTTCTACCCTCCGGTGCGCCCCAGGCCTGCATCAGCCCCCGCCCGACGCCTGGGGGGCGGGGATGCTCCCCACCAGGTAGTCCCCCGGGAAGGTCATGTGGCGCACGTCGGTGATCCCCGTCCCCTGGTCCACGTCGACCGCGTTCATCTCGTAGATCCAGTACCCGGTGCCGCTCGGGTCGTCGCTGATCACCACGGCGACGTGGCCCGCTCCGCCATCGCCCGGGAAGCCCAGGTACGAGACCGCAGCCCCCACCGGGGGTAGCTGCGTGGGCGGAAGCGTCGGCAGCCCCAACTCCTGCGCCGCCTGGTACCAGTCGCCGCCATTGCCGAGGTTCTCCCGGGCTCCTCCGCCCGTTCTCGCGGGGAAGGGGTCGAAGTTATAGGCGGCGCCGAAGGTGCACTGGCCGAACGGGTAGATGTCGGGGAAGCCGCCCTGCGGCACCCAGGGGAACGCCGGCTGCGCGCCCGCGGGATCCACCACGCATATCGACGCACAGGAGGCCGCGCCGCCGTCACTCCAGCTCAGCAGACCGGAGGTGATCGTCGACAGGACTCCTGCCGCGACATTCCAGGGGTTGAGGGCGTCCATCCCCGCCACCGCGCCGCCGGCGAGGAGGACCAGCCCGAGCACGAGGGCCACCGGCACCGTCAGGCAGCCGCAGCCGGCGGCGACGCCCTTCACGCCACATCCTCCCGGGCGCTCTCCCCGGTCCTGAGCCACGGCCAGAGCACCGGGCTGGGACAGAGCTGGACGATCGCCCGCTGGCTGCCGGCAATCACCACCGCCTGGCCGGGCACCGGCGGGGTCAGCGCCCGGGCCTCCGCCTCGGTGAGCTGGAAGACCTCGCGCGCCTGGGCGGCGACGATCTCCTCGTGGCCGAGGACGATCTTGGTGGAGGCGACCGCCGCCAGCGTCCGCCCCAGTTCGGTCCGGGTGAACTCGTCCACCTTCTGGCTGAGCATCCAGACGCCGGCGAACTGGTGGCGGACCTGGCGCACCAGGCGCTCGAGAAGGCGCCCGGCGTCCGGGTCGTTGGTGACCAGGTGGGCCTCCTCCAGAACGATGGCCATCCGGCCGCGGTTGCGCTGGAGGGCGTCGAGGATGTGGGTGAGGATCACCGCCAGCGCCGGGGTGACGTCGGCGTTGAAGGCAAGGTTCAGCGAGCGGAGCCCGATCCCCACGGGGACCCGGGGGTCGATGGCGAAGGTCGAGGGGCGGTTGAAGATCCGCGCCTGCTGGCCCCTCGTGTAGTTGGAGAGGCGCAGCACCACCCGCTCGTACTCCTCCCTTCTCGCGGTGCTGAGGTCGGGGCTGCGCAGCGCCACCTCCTCCAGATAGTCGACGAGGTCGCCGATCACCGGTTCGCTCCCCTCGGGCTGCCCGTGCAGGAAGCTGAAGACCTCGCGGTGCAGCCACGCCTTCTCCTCGGCGGCGAGCCGCCTGACCGGCCTACCGTCCACGTACTCGCGCTCCTCGCCCGCCATCACCGACAGCACGGTCACGATCTGCTCGGTGCTCACGTCGAGGCCGAGGCTGCTCCTGATCTGGAGGGGATTGAGCGCCTCCTCGCCGAGGTCGTGGTACACGCCGCCCAGGAGCTGGATCACCCCTCGCCACTCCGACTCCGGGCTCGGGTCGACGACCACGGCGCCCATCCCCTGCATCACGTGCTCGGCGACGAGCATCTTGCTGCCCGTCGACTTGCCGCTCGAGCTGCTGCCCACCACGACCGCGTTGTGGTTCGGCTGGGAGAAGACGCTCAGGTAGGCGCTCGCCCCGCTCACCAGGTTCACCCCGAGCAGCGGGTCGTGCGGGTCGCTGAAGGGCGTTCCCAGCGCCGGCAGCATCCGGCTCAGCACCGTGTCTGTGGTGAGGAGCAGCGAGCGGCGCAGAGGTGCGCCTCCCGGTGCCACCGCGGTGAGCGGCAGCGCCGCCGGCAGCGTCACCTCCTCGACGCCCCAGCCGCGGTCGCGCAGCAGCGCCACCAGCCGCCCGGCGGCATCGCGCGACCGAGAGCGGGTCTCGCCCGTCACCGCCACCGTCAGGGCGACCCGGAGCCCGGCGGCGTTCCCCGCCGCCAGCTCGCCCTGGAGCGCCTCGGTGTCCTGGAGCGCCACCTCCGCGTCGACATCCTGGCGCCCCTCCCGCAGGACGTAGCGGAGCCACTGCCGCCGCTTGGTCAGCGTCCGGCGCACCGTCTGGCGTCGGGTCGGCAGGACATGAAGAGATACGACCCCCTCGACCTCGGCATCCTGGACGGCGCTGATCACCATCCCGTGGTCGGCATGCGGCCCCAGACGGGTTGCCGTCAGCACCGTCACGAATCGGCCATCCAGCCAGGCCCCCGCAGCGCTCACCGCCGCCTCGCGCGCTCCCGCGACACTCAGCGAGAGCAGCTCGTCCACCCCGGTGGTGGCGAGCGGCTCCGCCGCGATCCGGAATCCTCCGGCGTTGCGCCGCGCCGCCTGGAGGGCCCGCTCGGCCTCACCGCGGCTGGCCGCCCGGACCGGGCTCAGCAGACTCCAGATGCCATTGGCTGACACGGGATTGCCGTCCAGGTCAGCCAGGCCGGGGCAGAGCACGGCATAGTGGGTGATGCGGAGCGACAGCGAGGCGAAATCGCCGCAGAAGGCCCGCTGCCCCGCCACCAGCGGACCGTGGCGGGGCTCGAAATGGAGCCCCTCGTCGAAGGCGCGCTCGGCAGTCCCACGGTCGAGATGGCCGACGACGGTGACCAGCTGCACCGGGCAGTCGCAGCTGCGCACCCAGCCGCAGACGCTGTCGCACCACCGCTCGTACTCCGCCGTGGCCACCCCGGTCTGCGGTCCCTCGATGGTGAGCAGCGCGCGCCAGCCACCAACGGAGAGCTGGAACAGTCCCTCCTCGCGAGCGCGGCAGCGCGGCGCCTCCAGGAGACGCCCAACCGGACGCGGCAGCCCCCTGCCACCTGGGCGGGGCGACGACGCCACCGACGTCTCGGTGAAGCCCACGGCGGCGCGCGTCCATGCCTCCCCGGAAAGCACGCTACCCGCCCGCCGGCTGACCACACGGTACAGGGCGTGGGTGCCCACCCAGACGCCCTGCCGGGTCTGCACAGTCGACCACACGACCAGCCCGCCGATAAGGGTGACGAGGGCGAGCCGGACCTGGATCGGCAGGGGCAGCAGCAGGCAGCCGAGGCACGCGGCCGTCGCCGGCCCGGCGAGGAGGAGACCGCGCATCGGCACCTCGATGCCGGCGACGGGGAGCCGGGGCTGCGTGTCCACCGCCAGGGGCACCCTGATCCTGGCCATCACGCCATCCCCTGCTGCATCGTCGCCCTCCGGGCCGTGGCGGCCTGGATGAAGTGCTCCGCCTCCCCCTGGGGGACACCCGTCTCGCCGGTCCGTGCCGTGTGGGCGAGGACAGCCGTGTTCAGCCGCTGCATCGGATCCTGGAGCTGCTGATCAGCCGCCAACGCCGTCCAGCGCTCCCCCGGCCCACGGCCGCGGGGCAGGTCCGGGGTCGCCGCCTCGGCCACCCGGGCCCCGGCGCTGCTCGAACGGAAGGACTGAAGGACCTCCGCTGCGCTCCCCGCTCCACCTCCGGCCGCTCCGCCAGAGACCGATCTCGCCAAGCCGGAGAGGACGCCGCTCTGGCGCAACCGCTGCGACGTCCCCATCACTGCCACGCCGCCCACACCGCCTGTGGAGTACGCGATGGCCGCACCGGCGGGGCCTGTGAGCAACCCCGACGCGGCGGCCGGGAGGAGCATCGCCATCCCCATGGCCCGCTCGGTGAAGTGGCGCAGCGGGTGCGGCGAGTCCGAGATCTCGTGGAAGAGCAACGCCCGGAGCACCTTCCCGGAGAGCCACAGCCCCCCGATGGCGACCACGACCTCGGCGACCGCCCCGAAGCTGAAGAGCCCATCCGACGGGTCGCCCATGCCGAAGCGGACCGCCAGCCCCAGCGTCCCGCCGAAGAGGCAGGCGGTGACGATGGGGATGATGGCGGCGCTACCCAGGGCCTCCGCCCACCACCGCACCGCCTTGTGCTTCGGGTCGTACACCGCCACCGCGATGAGCAGCGGCAGGAACATCACCCCGAAGACGACGATCAGGAACCGCATGATCAGGAGCCCAATCACCCGGGCCATGAACCAGATGGCGAAGGGCAGGATCAGCAGCCCGATCAGCCCCAGGCGGAGCAGCGGGTCAGCCGACGTGTACAGAAGCACGCCGAGCGGATCGCGCACCACCGGCGCGCCCATGATCCCGAGCAGCGCGCCGAAGATGGCAGCCCCCACGCTACTGATCGCGGGCAGCAGCCAGGCAAGCACGGGGAACCCCACGTAGATCGCGGCGATGCCGACCATGACCCGGATCACGACGTCGACGATCACCGCCTCGCTTCTCGTCTCGGGATCGCCCATCACCCGGACCACCCGGAGCATCCCGGCGAGGAGCACCAGGACCAGGCTGGCTACGGCCAGGGCGTTGTACGCGTCGGAGTAGATGGAGCTGGCGCTGAGGTTGACGTCGCCCAGGGCGACGGAGCGGAAGAAGCCGTAGGGGGAGGTGGGGGAGTAGCAGGAGGGCTGGTCGATGTTGTAGCCGAGGAGGTTCCAGAGCAGCCAGCCGCCGACGTCCTGGACCATCTGGCCCGGGTTGCCCACCCACTCGACCATCAGCCCCAGGACGCTGCCGACCAAGCCCACTACCTTGCTGACGTCGCCGATGATCGGAATGCCGTCGGTGACGGTGCCGATGAACTGCCCGATCGCCCCCAGCGGTCCTCCACTGGCCGTGGACGGTGCGCAGCTCCCCGGTGTCGGGACGATCAGCCCTGAGGTCGAGAGAAGAGCCAGGCGTCCGTCTGAAGTGGCCAGGTCGGGTAGAGCCGCCAGACCGTCGCTTGCCGACGGTGCCGCATTGCTCGTCAGCGTGCCACCGACTCCGGTCCCACGCGATCCGCCCCGCACCGCCGCTTGCGCCTGGAGAGGCGCCAGCACTATCAGGAGCAGGACCGCGGCGACGGCGAGAGCTCTGCGCACCATCAGCGTCGCTCAGAACCCCAGCCCGCCGCCGCTCACCAGGCTGGCCGCGTTGCTGAGCACCTCCAGCAAGGCCAGCGCCCCCAGCGTCAGCGTGACCGGCTTGACGAGGAGCAGCGCGGCCGACTCCTCCTGATGGTGGGCGGCGACCGAGTGCACGGTAGCGAAGGCCCCGAGCACGATGGTCACCAACTCCAGGGGATGGATGATCGGAGTCACCAAGTGCGTCAGGAGTTCCGACGTCAGGTTCCCCAAGACGACGCTATTCACCGCCCGGGCGAGAAAGGGGCCGAGGCCGGGGAGGCGGCCGAGCCGGGCGAGGGCCGGGATGAGGATTGCGAGCACGGCGGGTCTCCTCTGCGGGGCTTGGCACCGGGCTCTCCTGTCGGGCGGGCGGCGTGCTCGAGGCGCACCGCCCGGACCCGGGCAAAGGAGACGGTGAAGCGGACGGTCTGCATGGAGGGGACCGTATGCGGGCTGCGTTCGCAAGGGGGTCGCACGGAAAGTCCAGGCCTAGGTGTGAGCCGCACGCCAGGCGACCACTCGCCGAAGCCAACCTGCCGACCATCCGGTTCCATGACCTGCGTCACACGGCGGCGACACTCCTCCTGGAGCGTGGCGTCAACCGGAAGAAGGTCTCCGAGATGCTCGGTCATTCCACCGTAGCGATCACCCTCCACACCCACAGCCACGTCCGGCCCGGGATGCCCGGCAGGCGGCCCTGGTTATGGACGAGCTGCTATTCGACAATCCGCAGAGGCAGAAGACGGACACGACGATCGCCGAGCCAGTGTCGATGCTCGGCGCGCCGGACGCCAAGAACAGCTTGGCCCGGGCAATCCCCCGGGATGGCGCTGCGTCGCAGCGCTGGCCCCCAAGGCCTTCGGCCCGCCGTTGGGGCGACGGTACCCATGCCATACGCGTCAGACTCGGACAATGCGAAAGTCCCCGATGCCCAGGTTCTTCGGGATTCGGGCGGCGCCGTTGTGCTGTGCGTGGACAGCCGGCCGATAGCGATCCCCCGCTGCCCCCTGACACGCCGTGTGGGGGCCCTGATCGGCTCGGGCTTCTCGCCTTTGGCCCCCGAGATCCTGGCCGCCCCAGGATTGCAGCGGGCACGCGTCTGATGCGTGAGGAGGGAACTCGACGAATGAACCGAGACGACGACGGTTTCGGCGCGTTCGTCCAGCTGGCCGCGGCCCACTCGCCCTATCCATACCAGCGGCGTATGGCCGAGGACGGGCTGCCCGAGCTCCTGCAGATCCCCACCGGTGCAGGGAAGACGCTCGCCGCCACGCTTCCGTGGCTGTACCGTCGACGATTCCACCCGGACCCCGAGATCCGTGCGGCCACACCCCACTGGCTGATCTTCGTCCTCCCGATGCGGGTGCTGGTGGAGCAGACCCGCGACATGATCGGCCGGTGGTTGCAGAACGCTGGGCTTGCAGACGAAATCGGCCTCCACGTGGTGATGGGCGGAGAGGGACGGCAGGAGAGCGCGTGGCGTCGGGTCCCGGAGCAGGATGCGATCTTCGTGGGAACCCTGGATATGCTGATCTCCCGGGCTTTGAACCGAGGCTACGCCGCGAGCCGATTCGCCTGGCCGATCGACTTCGGGCTGTTCAACTCCGGATGCCAGTGGGTCTTCGACGAAGTCCAGCTCATGGGTCCTGCGCTGCCGACGTCACGCCAACTTGAGGGGCTGCGGCGGACGCTTGGCACCGCCGTTGCCTGCCGCTCGATGTGGATGTCGGCCACCGTGGATGAGCGACAGCTGTCTACCTGCGACCTTCTTGAGATCGGATCGGCTCTTGAGCTTGCATCGGCAGATTGGACTGGGCCTTTAGCCCGACGCCTCAACGCCCCGAAGACGGTCCGCCGCCTTGCTGTCGACAGTGGCTCGACGGCCTACGTTCGCACCTTGGCGGCGGCGCTGCGTCAGCACCATCGACCTGGAACGCGGACCATTGCCGTCCTGAACACGGTGGAACGAGCGCAAGACGTGTGGCGCGAACTCACGAAGCGGCCCGGGACGGACGACGCCGAGGTCGTTCTCCTCCACTCGCGTTTCCGTGCCCTGGATCGCGCAACCCGGGCTGAGGCCGCTCTGGAGCCCGTCGATCCCTCGGGACCTGGACGCGTGGTGGTCTCCACCCAGGTGCTCGAAGCCGGTGTCGACATCTCGGCCACCACGCTGTTCACGGAAGCCGCTCCCTGGCCATCGATCGTGCAGCGCGCCGGCCGGTGCAACCGTGATGGAGACAGCTCCGAGGCCGTCCTTATCTGGGCCCCACCCCCGTCCTTCCAGCCCTACGAGGCGGACGACGTCGAGCACGCCGCAGCTGAGCTCGCCTCACTCGACGGGGCCGCCGTGACCGCTGGCGACCTCGTCAGGCGGAAGGTGGCGGTTGTGGAGCCGGTCCACCCGGTTCTCCGGCGCCAGGACCTGGTCGGGCTGTTCGACACGACCGCCGACCTGACTGGGGACGACCTCGATGTGGGCCGCTACATCCGTGAGGCGGGCGACCTGGACGTGCAGGTGGCGTGGTGGTCCAGACTCCAAGCCGATTCTCCACCCGCCGAGACCCGCCCCACGCGCGACGAGTTGTGCCCTGTCCCCATCAGCCAGGCCCGTACGTGGCTGAAGGCGCCACCGGGCTCGGGATCTCCAGTGGCGGGCTGGACATTCGACCACGTCAGCGCAGGCTGGGTGCATTGCCGGGCCGAGGAAGTCCGTCCCGGCCACGTCCTGTTGGTGCCAGCGGAGTTTGGCGGCTATGATCCGCTCTCGGGCTGGGACCCGAAGTCAACTGTCCCGGTGGAGGTTCTCCGAGGAGAGGAGGCCTCGCCCATCGCTCAGGCGGAGGAAGCGACCGCCGACGATCCGTGCACCTTCGCGCCCGGTGCTTGGGTGGACTTGAGGGATCACTTGGAGCAAGCGGAGTGTGCCTTTCGCGAGATCGCGGCCGCCTACCCACTGCCGGCCCATCTGGTCGAGGCCGGTGCCCACGCGGCCCGGTTCCATGATCTGGGCAAGGTCCATCCATGCTTCCAGGCGTTCCTCTTGACCTCCGTCCGGTCGCCCGAGGAGGCGCCGTCGACCTGCGGTCCCTGGGCGAAGTCGGCAGGTAGGGGCCGAGCCGTCCATGAGCGCCGATTCTTCCGCCACGAGTTGGCGTCGGCGCTCGCGCTGCTGGCCAACCCTCAAGTCCTCCAGGCGGTCCCCGATCCTGACCTGGTGGTGTACCTAGTTGCCGCGCACCACGGTCGGGTTCGCCTGGCCATCCGCTCACAACCTGACGAGACGCGTCCTGGCGGTGACCCTGATCGGCGCGTGGCCCTCGGGATCTGGGATGGCGAGCGACTGCCGGCCGCCGACCTTCCTGGGGGATCATTTCCGTCTGTGCCCCTCAGCCTTGCTTCCATGGAACTTGGCGACGATCCGGATGGAGCACCGTCCTGGACGTCCCGGATGATGGCGCTCCGGGACCGGTTGGATATCGGCCCGTTCCGCCTGGGTTTCCTGGAGGCTCTGGTACGCCTCGCCGACTGGAAAGTCAGCGCTGACGACCATGTGGGACATCCGTGACCGAGCTGATTCTCACCGGCTGCCATCCGGAGCCACTCGGGTCTTACCTCAAAGCCCTCGGGGTGCTCAGGCTCGTCGGGCAGCAGAAGGACCCTGATGCGAGGGGTCGCTGGCGTGCCGACGCCTTCATGCTCTCCTCGCTGCTCCGCGAGGCGGACCTTCTGGCCTTCTTCCGGGACGAATACCACCCAACCCCGCTGGTGGCTCCATGGAACAGCGGCAGTGGCTTCCGCGTGCCGGGAAAGCGTCCGGAGGCCGAGCAGACGCTTCAGACGATCGAGGCGTCATCCGGGGAGCGGCTCGCCGCCTACAGGACCGCCATCCACGCTGGGCGGCAGGTAGTGGCAGAGGGTGACCGCCGCGGGTGGCGCGACCCGTCCGGCAAACAGTTCTGGGATAAGAAACACAAGGCGCGCGTGGTCGAGTTGTGTCGTGGTGGGTTCCCCGACGAGGCGGTGGCCTGGATCGACGCCGCGGTCGTCCTTGCGGAGAAACCTGAATTTGCCGTCCCTCTTCTGGGAACCGGGGGCAACCTGGGGAGCCAGGAGCTCTCGATCAGCTTCATGCAGCGGCTGGTCGAGGCCTTGTGTCTTAGCACCGGACCACGGGTATCGACTCTGGAAGACTCGGCGGGTTGGCTACGGGCGGCGCTGTTCGCGGACATCGCTGGGCCTGCTGTCGAGGGAAAGGTGGGCCAGTTCGATCCGGGAGCGGCCGGGGGGGTCAACTCATCCCCCCTCGGGAGTGCCGAGAGCGTCGTCAATCCCTGGGACTATGTACTGATGTTGGAGGGCGCGTGCCTGTTCGCGAGCGCCCCGGCCCGCCGGTTGGGGGCCAACAGCCGGGGGAAGGCGGCGATGCCCTTCATGTTCGGGACCTCGCCAGTCGGCTTCGCCAGTGCCAGCAGCAGCGAGTCCGCCAAGGGGGAGCTGTGGGCTCCGCTCTGGCGGAGGCCGGCCACCGCACGCGAGATTAGCCACCTAATCGGTGAGGGCCGGGCGGAATGGCAGGGCCGGCAGGCCGGGACCGGGGGAGAGATGGTCCGGGCCGTCGCCACCCTGGGGGTCGACCGAGGCATCGAGACGTTCGTGCGGCACGTCTTCGTCGACCGTCTCGGACAAAGCCCGCTTGCGGTCCCGGTGGGGAGGGTTCACGTGCGGGACGCCCTGGACGTTCCCCTGCTATCGCGCCTTGATCCGTGGGTCGATCGCGTCCGACGCGGGAAGAAGATGCCCGCGACGGTCGCGACGGCCCTCCGCCGGTTCGACACGGCCGCGTTCGGGCTCGCCGCCCGGGGGGGCCCTGCGGCGCTGCAGGAGACTCTGACGGCCGCAGCTGATCTCGAAACCGCAGTTGGCTGTGCGACGGCCTTTCAGAAAGGCCCGCCCGACCTGCGGCCGATTCAGGGGCTGGCCGCGTCGGCCTGGGTCCCGCGCCTGGACGATGGATCCGCGGAGTTCCGGCTGGCGGTCTCTCTGGCGTCCCAGCACGATCGCGGGGGCGCATGCCTTCGCTGGTTGCTGCGGCCAGTCACGCGGTCGCGCAGCACGCCCGGCCTCGTCTGGTCGGAGGCGCCGGCACCCGTCGTCGGATTGGGCCACCGACCGATCCATGGGGTTCTGGCTCTGGCGCACGTCCGGCGGTCGGTGGAGGCCCGCACCTCGAGCGATGGGCAGGACGCACCACTGGTCTCCGACGAACGCGAGGCAGGGATCGGCGTCCAAACGGGGTACCAGTGGCGGATCGCCGCGCCCGGCATCGACGTGGCTCGTTTTGCGGCCGACGACCTTGACGACGCTCGGCTGGGCGACTGGCTGGGGGCGCTGCTCCTCCTTGACTGGGTGAACCAGCCTATCGACATCTCACGCTGGTTCACGCCCTCCCGAGACTGGGTGGCTTTAGCCCCGACGGCCTGGGTGCTTCTCGCCCCCTTCTTCCACGGCCGGCCCATTACGATCTCCAACGACACCAGGGTCCACCTCCGACCCGAGGCCGATTGGCCCGTGCGCTTGGCCAGCGGGGCGGTCGTCCCGGTGGTCGACGCGGCGCTTCGGCGGCTGCGGATCGCCCACCTCGAGCCGGCCTTGGCCGACGCGGGGATATTGCAGCGGACCGGGCCGTCAGGTCCGCGGCTGGCTGCGGCTCTGCTGTCCCCTATCACCACGCAGGATGCGGCGGCTCTGATCCGTCGGATCGTCCCGCCACCCCTCAAGTAACCAGGAGGTGTCATGTCCGTGACCACCACACACCGGCAGCTCTTTGACGTCGATCTGGAGCCTGTGGCTGGAGCTCGATTCCAGCCCACCGGGTTTCCGGATCTAGGCCCGGCCCTGTTCGATCGCCCGGTCCGGCGGAACGGGGCGGTCGAGTGGCTTCCATCTCTGCTCTTGGAGTCGGCCCAGTCCATGGCCAATCGCCTGGAGGCGGTCGGATGGGATGCGCCTGCCCACAGTCCCGTGCCCGCGCTCACCGGGCTGCCCTATGTCCGGGTGGTCGCGGCTGAGGACGGACGGTACCTGACGTCCAGCCGAACCGAGGCCCACCGGCTCGCGTCGGCCTTTGTCAAGGACTCAACTCTCGATGGCAGGGGCATGCGCGAGGTGATCAGAGAGCGCCTGGCTCTGAGCGACGATACGCCGCTTGCCCCACGCGACATCGCCCGGGCGGTGTTTGCTCTCGATCCCCTGTGCTTGATCCACGGGGTGTTCTTTGCTGAGTCGGCCAAGATCTGGCCGGGCCAGCCGCGAATCGCCCGGGCGGTGACCAGCTTCATCGAGGCTGTGGAGGTGCGTGCCGCGAACAGCGGCGGGGTGAAGCGCGACGAGGTCCGCCACCAAATCGGTGAGTCGGGCGGTGCTACCGAGGGCTATGGCTTCGTGCCGTACCACCGTACCGAATACACGGCCGCCCGCATCCAGGCCTCGTTCGCCCTCGACCTCGCGCAGCTCCGCAGCTATGGGTTGGGGGATGTGGCGACCGAGATGCTCGCGACCCTGATCCGATGGGAGATCCGGTCGCTGCTTGACGGCGGGCTTCGCCTGCGGACTGCCTGCGACCTGGCGGTGGTCGAGCCAGAGATAACAGACCGGGCCGGGACCGCTCTGCCATCGCTTGCCGACCTGGAACTCGAACTGAGGCGGCTCATCGACGCATGCGGCGACCTGATCGGCGACCGGCGGCCGATCGAGGTGGTCTGGTTGGGCGCGAAGAAGAAGCGGACGGCGCCCGAGTCCGGAGACGCAGCGGACGAGTCCTGATGGCAACCTCTCTCGAGTTGGTCTTTCCCTGGGGTCGGTACCACGCCACTCCCTGGGGACGCAACGTGAATGAGGCCGCCATCGAGTGGCCTCCGTCCCCGTGGCGCCTCCTCCGGGCGCTCTATACGACGTGGCGGACTCGAGCCCCGTACCTGCCGGAAGCAACTATATACAGCCTGCTCTCTCGCCTTGCAGACCCGCCGACCTTCCACCTCCCCGAGTTCAGGGAGGCTCACACCCGCCACTACGTGCCCGACACCGGATACGGTCATGATCTAGCATTCGACGCTTTCGCCGTGTTCGAACCCGGGGCCGCCATCGTCATCACCTGGCGAGTCGACCTTGAGCCCGAGACTCGCGCGGCGCTCGAGGAGTTGGCGCCTTTGCTTCCGTGTCTTGGGCGGGCCGAATCCATATGCGAGGCGCGCCTCCTCTCGCAGGATGAGCAGTACCCGGCCGGCCTGCAGTCCGGGCCGGTCAGTGCGTCCGAGCCCGTGGCCCTCGATGCTACGGACGCCCCGCTCGTGCGCGTTCTGGTGCCGGAATTGCCTCTCGACCTTGACGCTCTCACGGTCCGGACCATTGATGTCCGGGCGGCCCGGCGCGTCGATCCTCCCGGAGCACGCTGGCAGCCCTACGCCCGCCGTGCTCCGGTCACGCCTGTCCGGATCGTTCACCGCACGGTACGCCGCTCGCCGACGGCCGTTCGTTGGGCTATAGCCACCCCGGCGCTGCCGGCGCGCTGGGCAGCGGTGGGCGTGACCGACGTCTTGCGCCGAGCCTGCCTCGCACAATACGGGCGGCGCTTTGACGGAGCGCCGTCTCCCACGCTGGCGGGCAAGGATGTGGCCGGGATGCCCTTGGAGGGGCATCGCCATGCCCACTACTTCGCCCTCGATTTGGATGGTGACCGGTTGCTGGATCACCTCGTCGTCTGGGCGCCGGACGGGCTCGACGAGGGGAGCGTCCAGGCTATCGCCACTCTGGATCGCCTGGTCGGATACGTTCATGTTCCTGACTTCCGGCCAGCCCGGCTCGGCCTAGAGGCCGTCGGCGACATCGCCGACGTCGCCCCGGAACTGGTGGGACCGGCGCGAGTGTGGCAAAGCTTCACCCCGTTTGCACCGGCCCGCCATCCCAAGCGCAGAACCCCCTGGAACGAGCATCTGACGGTCCAAGTGGCCGAGGAGCTCGCGTGGCGCGACCAACCGTCTCCCATCGGGATCCGCCCCATCGAGGGAGACTGGCTCGCCTTCCGGCGGTACCGACCGACGACCGATCGCCTGCAGGATGCTCGGCGAGCCACGGGGCTCGAGGTCACCTTCCCCGAGGCGGTCGCGGGGCCCATCGCCCTGGGAGCGCTCAGTCACTTCGGTCTCGGGCTGTTCGTACCTGTGCAGTGACCACCGCGGAAACGGCGCCACCCCGTCTAGTCCCTGCCCGGATGCTTAACGAGTTCGCTTACTGCCGCCGGCTGTTCCATCTGGAGTGGGTCCAGGGAGAGTTTGCCCACAGTGAGGACACGCTGGAGGGCGCGCTGGTGCATCGTCGGGTAGACGAGGAGAGCGGCTCGCTCCCCGGCCCCGATGAGCTCGCCGCGGAGGACCGGATCGCGGCGCGGTCTGTCCTGCTGTCCTCGCCCGACCTCGGGATGATTGCGCGTCTTGACCTACTGGAGGGAACCAACGGGACGGTCCGGCCCGTCGACTACAAGAAGGGGGCGCCCGGCGCCCAAGGCCCTTCGGAGGCTGAACTCGTTCAGCTATGCGCTCAGGGGCTGCTGCTTCGGGAGAACGGCTACCAATGCGAGGAGGGAGTGCTCTACTTTGCGGCAACGCAACAACGGGTCCCCGTGGCATTCGACGACGGCCTGGTGGGCCGAGCGCGCCAGCTTCTGGCCGAGCTGCAGGAGGTGGGAGCGCAGACGGTGGCACCACCACCGCTGGTAGACAGCCCCAAGTGTCCCCGGTGCTCCCCGGTTGGCATTTGCCTGCCTGACGAGGTCAACCTCTTGCGCGGGATACGACTGGGAGAAGTTCGGCGCCTGGTTCCAGGCCGCGACGAGGCTGGCCTGGTGTACGTGGTGGAGCAGGGTGCTTCGGTGGGGAAGACCGGCGAGCGTCTGGCCGTTCGTCGTCGCGACGGGACTGCTGAGCAGATCCGCCTGCTCGATGTGGCCAGCCTCTCCCTGTACGGCAGCGTGTCGATTTCCGCCCAGGCCATCCGGGCATTGACCGAACAGGAGATTCCAACCCTGCACGATACTTACGGGGGCTGGCTCGTCGCCCTGACGACCGGCGTCGCTTTTCGCAACGTCGAACTCCGCAGCCGCCAGCACCGTCTCGCCGACGACCCGGCCGCTTGCCTGCCTCTGGCCCAGGCCTTGGTGGTCGGCAAGATCGAGAATCAGCGAACGTTACTCCGGCGGAACCACCGGCTCGATCCCCAGATGGCGCTGCTGGAACTCAGCCGGCTGGGCACGCTGGCCCAGCGGGTGGCTTCGATCGATCAGCTCCTCGGCATCGAAGGCTTGGCAGCGAAGGCCTATTTTGCCCAGTTCGCTGGGAGGCTCAGAGAGTCCAGCGGATTCGACTTCCGAGCCAGAGCCCGACGACCTCCAACCGATCCGGTCAATGCTGTGCTCTCGTTCCTCTACAGCCTCCTGACCCGCGATGCCGTGGTGGCGTTGCTCGGGGTCGGCCTCGACCCCTATCGTGGGGTTCTCCATCAGCTCCGCTACGGACGACCCTCCCTGGCCCTGGATCTGGCTGAGGAGTTTCGCGCCCTGCTAGCGGACTCCGTCGCCCTGACCCTGCTGAACAATCGAATCCTCAAGATGAGCGACTTCCTGCAACGCGGCCAGGCCGTCGCACTCAGGGACCAGGCTCGCCGCACGGTCATCGGCGTTTACGAGGAACGGATGGACACCGTCATCCGCCACCCGCTCTTTGGCTACTCCGTCAGCTACCGTCGTGTACTTGGGGTTCAGGCCTGCTTGCTTGCGCGGACGATAGCTGGTGAGCTCCCCAGCTATCGGGCGTTCACGACCCGATGACCCGGCCTCGCCACCGACTGCTGGTCTGCTGCGACGTACGGAAGCCCACCCGCCTGCGCCGCATGCACGACACCATGCTTGGCTTCGGAGATCCCCTGCAATACTCGGTCTTCCTCTGCGACCTCTCCGGTACGGAGCGGGTATTGCTGGAGACAGCCGTGCTCCGAGTGATGAGTCTGTCCGAGGATTCCATGGCTATCGTCGACCTAGGCCCAGCCTCGGGCAGCGGATCGAAACGGATCCGCTCGCTGGGCGCTTGTCGCGTCCCAGAAGTTCGCCGGTACACAATCGTCTGACCGGACGCTCCTTGACAATCTCATAACTGCCGACATGCGAGCGACACGGTGATGAGGAGTCCCCTCACAGCCGCTCGCACGAGTCTTGCTCGGTGTCAACCGTCCTGCTCGATCAGGTCGAGCGCCCAACCCCGACACGGACGGTCACCACATGGGGGTCACCGATGGTCCCATGGCCCATCCTTTGCTGCCGGCGAGATCACATCCCGCCGTTTCCACGGCTGCAAGGCCGTGGCTCCATTGAAGCGAGCCGAAGTGGGTGTCGGAGGCGACCGCGACCTTGATGTTTCCACGGCTGCAAGGCCGTGGCTCCATTGAAGCATCCATAACTTCGGCAACGCTGGGGTGGACACCGTGGTTTCCACGGCTGCAAGGCCGTGGCTCCATTGAAGCCTGCTCTGCCTCTTCGCCCTCACCGTGGGGCTTGAGTTTCCACGGCTGCAAGGCCGTGGCACCATTGAAGCCAGGCGATGTGCGCCTTGCTGGTGGCCGGGTTGGAGCGTTTCCACGGCTGCAAGGCCGTGGCTCCATTGAAGCGAGGACAACAACATCCAGGTGGTGTAAGGCGAGCAGTTTCCACGGCTGCAAGGCCGTGGCTCCATTGAAGCAGCTGACCGTGGCCCAGGCTGAACACGCGCAGCACCGTTTCCACGGCTGCAAGGCCGTGGCTCCATTGAAGCGGCTCCAGCGTGAGCGTGGCGACCTTCTCTCCGCGAGTTTCCACGGCTGCAAGGCCGTGGCTCCATTGAAGCGGGTAGTAGGCGTACTGGGCGCCCTGCTTCTCGGAGGGGTTTCCACGGCTGCAAGGCCGTGGCTCCATTGAAGCGACGCTCTGCTGACCGATCCCTTCACGGGTGACCTCGCGTTTCCACGGCTGCAAGGCCGTGGCTCCACTGAAGCCGGGCCACGTCCTTCGGCGTCCCGCCGGCTTTGCGGGTTTCCACGGCTGCAAGGCCGTGGCTCCATTGAAGCGCGTAGGTCGCGGCGCCGTCACCGATCCACAGCTCCAGTTTCCACGGCTGCAAGGCCGTGGCTCCATTGAAGCGACACCAAGTCAGGCCTGTGGTGGTGGTACGACGGGTCGTTTCCACGGCTGCAAGGCCGTGGCTCCATTGAAGCGTCGGGCACACCTTCCTGGCGAGCATCAACATCCCTGGTTTCCACGGCTGCAAGGCCGTGACTCCATTGAAGCATGGACCAGCCCGGATGGGGCGACCCGCTCATCATCGCGTTTCCACGGCTGCAAGGCCGTGGCTCCATTGAAGCACGGTCCCCGAACTGATCGCCACGGTGCCCGCGACGTTTCCACGGCTACAAGGCTGTGGCTCCCTTGAAGCGCCCAGTGGTGGGGAACCCAGGCGCGGGACCTCCTGGTTTCCACGGCTGCAAGGTCGTGGCCCCATTGAAGCAGTCGCCCCGGGTTCAGCGACGCCTCGGGGGTGATGACGTTACCGCGGCTGCAAGGCTGCGGCTCCATTGAAGCCACTCACCCGTCAGCGGCATCATGACTCCACCAGGAGTTTCCACGGCTGCAAAGCCGTGGCTCCATTGAAGCTACAAGGACTACCTGGTCAAGATCCAGGCGATCGGGTTTCCACGGCTGCAAGGCCGTGGCTCCATTGAAGGTGTGCCCATCCTCGCGACGGTTCGGCCCAGGGGAAAGCTGCCACCCCTCACGCATGAGACTCGCCGACACCCGCGTGTCGATGTCGGCTTCATCAGGTGCCGCGCGAATAGCGACAGGCTTAGCTTAGCCGGTTTCTTCCCGTCGCTCAGGCTGTAGGGAGCGACCCCCGTCACTGCCCCAGGCCGCTGCTGACGTTGGAGAAGACGTTACTCACCTGCTGCCCGACGATCCTGACGATGACGATCACCACCACCGCGATCAGCACCAGGATGAGCGCCTACTCCACCATCCCCTGGCCCTTCTGCCTGCCGCAGACGGCCCGCAGCCACTCCCGGATGCGCAGCTCGACTCCTCTCACCGTGTCACCTCCTGCATTTTCGTCTCCTGTCCGACATCGACCCTGATGCTGCCGTCTGACGCGACCAGCCCCGCGAGCTCCGCCGCCGCCGGATCGCGGGGCCGGACCACCCAGCCCCGGTCGTCGCGGACCAGCCTGCCGCCGCCTCCCGCGGCCAGGAGGAACGCGGTGAGCGCCGGCGGCGGCGCCGGAGCCGTCACCCCCTCGAACGGACCGAGGTCACGGCCGAAGGCCTCGCCGTAGAGGGGGAGGTCGCGGGCGAACTCCGCCTCCCCGTACGCGGCGACCGGCTGGCCGAGCGCCATCTCCAGGGCCTCGAGGACGGCGACCGCCCGCCGCCAGCCGTGGGACCCGGGCTCGCCGACGAGGAGCTGGGCCTCATGGGCGATCCCGTCCAGGAGGTCCAGCCCCTGCTCTCGCGTGTCCGCGGGACGGAGCGCCAGCCACACCGCCCCGCCATGGCATCGGGCCGCCCAGGGGCCGCTCTCGGCGATCCGCCCGCCGACCGCCTGCGCCGTCCTGGCCAGCCGAAGGAGATCGGCGTCACGGAGCGGGCGGCCCGGGAAGACCCCGGCCTCCGCGTCCCAGGTCCGGGTCGCCTGCGTGACCATCGAATCGGCATCCACCACGGCCATGGGAAGGCGGAGACAGGTCGACTCGGGCTCGACGACGAAGGCGGCCTCGACCCACCCCTTTCCGGCCTCGCGGGGAGCCAGGTAGCTGGCCCCGATGGCGTCGCAGCAGAGCCGCACCATGCCCAGGCCCCAGCCCGAGCGGCGGTCCGGATGGCGCGACGTGGCGACAGGGCGCAACGCCCCCTCTCCGTGCCACGAGACCGCCGACCAGCCGTCGCCGAGGCACAGGCGCACCTCCTCGCAGCCCTCGTGCTTGCGCGCGTTCATGACGATCTGCTTGAGGGCGGCTGCCACCAGCCACCCGCTGCGCACCTCGGCGCCGGTCGCCGCCTCGATGTGCACAGCCGGGGCCCGGTCCTCCAGGGCGCAGGCGGCCACCACCGCCTCCGCGATCTGCCGCTCGGTGAGCGTCTGCGGGTCGCCCCGTCCGACGGCGACCCCAAGGGCGGCCACCGCCAGGCGAAGCCCGGCCTGCCGCCGCGGGTCCGTCTCCGGCACTGCCTGGTCCAGCTCTTTCAGCAGCCGTTCGCTCAGCGAGCGGATCCCGGGGGCCGGCGCGGTGGGGGAAACGAGGAGGCGCAGCCGCCCCGCCCGATACTCGCGCACTCCCAGACCGGGCCCGGACCACTCGGGGGTTGCCACCACCACGCTGTCGTCCGCATACACCCACGCCGCCGGCAGCGGGACAGCCCCCATGTCGGCACCGGTGATGCGCACCTCAGTCGCCCTCGCGCTGTCGCAGCTGGTAGCGGTTGGCGCGGTAAGTGACGGCCACCTCGACGCTCGACCCTACCTGGTCCAACCAGCGCCGGAAGCGGAAGAGATGGGACACGAGGCCGCGGTCATCGCGGGGCACATGCACCCAATGGGGATGGGCGACCAGCATCATCGCGGCCAGGCGGTTGGGGAGCTCCAGGCCGCTGGGGACATGGCGCACCAGTCCGCGGTCCAGCTCCAGGTCACCGAAGCGGCAGCCGAGCAGGGCGCGCACCCGCTCCCGCAGTGCCCCCTCGCCGAGCGACTTGTCCTGGAGGAGCGCGCCGGCGTGTGCCCGGCTGATCGCGGCCTGGGTTTCAAGCACGCCGAGCTGGCCCGCCCACACCAGGGTCCTGGTCCACGGCGACGTCTGGTCCAGCACCTCGAGCACGGACTTCGCGGTCAGTCGCCGCGCCTCCTGCTCGCGCAGCCCATCAGTGTCCGGGGAGCGGCTCATGTCCCAGTCGATGAGCGCCAGGGCGTAGCCGCCGACCGAGGTCCTCACCCATCCCTCGGCCATCTCTGGAGAGGCGGTCTGGGAGACCTCGAACCCCAGGCCGGAGATGAGCTCCGAAGCCCTCTGTCGCGTGATGCGGTCGTCCTCGAGGACGAGAGCCTGGGGCTGGCGGGGGGCGAAGCGAGAGGAGTGGCGGGTCATCGGCCCACCAGGAAGGGGACCGGCACCGGCGAGGCCGCGGTGATGTGGACGACCTCGCCGTCGTCGTAGCGGCGCTGCCAACCCCCCGATGTCCATGTGTCGAGAGCACCCAGGCTGCGTGCCCCAACTTCGAACATGCACCGCTCGCTGCTCCGGTCACGGTTCTCCAGGCACAGGCCCGAGACCTCCACTCCGGCATGGACCGCGTCACCCGCGGCCATCAGCGTGCCGTCCGCCTGCTCGCGCACCACCAGGGCGCCATCACCCGAGAACTGTCCGGCGGAGACCAGCCGAAGCGACGCCTGCCCTACCTGGTACCGGGAGGCGGTCATCCGCACCGTCACCGTGGGTGGAGAGAGGGCCAGGACCACCCCGGCGGCCCCCGTGCCCACCGCCACGCCCGCCATGAGGGCTCGGAGCGCACGCCGCCCCCAGGGGCGGCGGGGTGCCAGCCGGTGGCCGACGCCCGGCCGCCCTCCCGGGCCGAGCAGGGACGCTCCGTCCAGACGGCGGTGTAGCGAGTCGGCGAGGCCGTCGGCGATCGGATCCGTCATCCCACCGCCTCAACGCGCAGCCACTCGATGCGCCGCACCAGCCCGTCCGTCTCCACGACGAACCGCCAGCTCTGCCGCGTCGGCATCGCCACCGCCTGGCCCAGGACCACGGAGCGGTCGTGGACGACCAGCTCCGCCACCACCGGCTCCGACCGCTCCTCGGGGAAGTGGGCCACCGCCTGGCCCTCATCGCCGAACTCGGGTTCGGCCACGATCCCCGACTCCCCGTATGCCGCCGCCAGGCTGTGAAGCCGCTCGGCCACCTCCGGAGCCAGGAAGGTGGTGTCCGCCACCTCCCCGAAGCCGGCACGGGCCACGGCCTCTGCGAGGCGCTCCAGCAGCTCTCTGACCCGCCCCTCCCGCACCTCCAGGGGGACCGGATGCGCTCCCCTCGTCATCGGGGGATGGTCTCCACCGCGACGGCCGCCACCTCCTCGAGTAGGGCCATCCACGCCCGGGTCAGGCCGCGGTGGATCTCCGTCGGCCGCTGCCCGTTCATCGCCGCCCGCCCCACCTGGGGGACGTAGGGAATCTCCACCACGGTGATGCCGCGCGAGCGGAACTCGTCCACCAGGCTCCTGTGCCTGCGATCTCGCCGGGCGCCCGGGTCGTTCAGCAAAAGCGGAACCACGAACCCGGGCTCCCGCGCCCCCGCGTTGCCGCGAACGCAGGCGGTGAGGGCCTCGATCGACTCGCCGGCGGCGATGAGCGCCTTCTGCGAGCAATCCATCGGCACCACCCAGACGTCCACCCACGGCGCCCAGGCGTGGAGCAGTTCGGGAGCGGCCCCACCCACGGTGTCAGGCAGGCAGTTGGAGAAGTCGGCGATGACCAGCGAGTACTGGGCTTGCAGGTAGGCGTGGAGCCGGGCGATCTGGGCCTGGCCATGCCCCGCCGACTGGCGTGGCCCGGGCCACACCTCGATGCGCGTCCCCTCCACCACGTGGGGTCGCGGGGCGGCGCCGCCGCTCTCCAGGCAGGCGATCAGCTCGCGCACCGTCGGTGCCTCGGGGGGAACCGCGAAGTCGATGGCGACGTCGGCGTTGTCCGGGTTGGCCTCGACCACGCAGACGGCGCCGCCGCGCGGCGCGAGGGCCATGTCGCCCACCCAGCCGAGCGCCGCGGCCAGCGTGGTCTTGGTCGCGCCCCCCTTGGTGGTGGCGATGCCCACGGTGGTGCTGTGACGCCCTTCCAGGCGGCCGCCGACTTCACCGAGGCGCACGCCGAGCCCCGAGTCCCTGGCCACCACTTGGCGCACCCAGCCCCCCAGGCCCAGTGGTCGCGGCCTCAGTTCGCTCGTCCGCTCCGGGCTCCGCCCGCCCTTCTGGACCGCTCGCGGCCGCGCATCGTGCGCCCCCCTGCCGTCCGGCGCCCCCGCGCTCTGGCTCAGCGCCGCGATCGGAGCGGGCAGAGGGAGGGCTACCGCCCCACCACTCGACGGCAGCTCGGGCCATCGGATCGGCGCCGATGGCGCTGGCGTAGGAGGCGGCAACCGGACTGGCGGGAAAGAGGCGGCCTGCACCGGCTCTCTCTCTTCGGGGCTCCTCTCGGTGGCGGTACCCGGCCCGTCCGCAAGGCTCCCGGCAGTCGCCGCAGCCGGCGGGGGGCCTGCTCCGGCCGGCAAGGACGGGGGTTGTGGCGCCGGTGGGGGAGGGGAGGTTGCGGCCCGACGTGTGAAGGGGCCCCACTCCATCCTGGGCGGTCGGGGGCGGAAGCAGCCCGCCGGCTCCAGCACCGAAGCGACGAGCTCGGCGGCGAACTCCTCGGGACTCGTCGCCACGATGCCGAGCACGTGGACGGCGCGGCAGCCCGCCGCCTGCTCGGCGTCCTCGCACCATACGACCCACGTCGCCACCAGGTCCGTTCCGAGCTGCTCCAGGAGAGCCGGGGCGTGGCGGCACACGACCACGGCCGGGTCGCCGATCCCCTGCTCTGCCCACCACACCGGGGCGCGCGGCTGAGTGACGATGCCCGCGCCGAGGAGATCGTCCTGAGGCTGGAGCACCCTGCTCTGCGGGTCGACCCGGCATGCCAGGAGGGCGCGGGTCACCTCGGCCGCGGTCCCTGCCGGTTCCACCAGCACCACGACGTCGGTCACGGCTGCGGCCCCTCGACGAGCTGCTGGGCCGACTGCAGCGTCCCGCAGCACTGCGAGTACGAGGTGGCCCCGATGCTGCGCACCAGCCCGAAGGCGAGCAGGGACACCCCCAGCAGGAGGGCGACCGTCGCTGCATGGCGAGGAGGCGATCTCCGCGCCCTCCAGCGGCGCACCCCGGAGATCAGCCATCCAGCCGAGAGCGCGAGCGCGGCGATCCAGACGCAGAGGCCCGCCAGTGCCAGCGTCGCCTGGGTGTTCGGTACGTGGCCACTGAAATACTGCCCGGCCGCGCTCAGATGGGGGAGCCCGACGAGGAGCGCGACAGCGCCCAGCTGGAGGCCGACGATCAGCCACTCCACACTCGCCGCCGCCCCGCGCAGCACCCTCATCTCGGTTCCCCTCACAGCCTCACGCTCGACGCAGCCAGGATCAGCAGGGAGAAGAACGAGGCGAGCAGCCCCACGCTCGCCACCGTGTGGGCAACCCGGTCACGCTGCGAGCGCACCTGCCGATCGGCGAGCTGCTGCTTGCTGAGGCGCCGTGCCTCGCGCAGGTACTCCTCGGCCACCTCCGGGCCGCGCTCGCGCTGCAGGCGCAGGACCCGCGCCACCACCCGGGCCTCGGGGACCGAATACTCGTCACCGATCAGCTCGAACCACTCCGCCGCCGTCCTCGGCCGCCTCTGGGTGACCAGCTGCCAGCGGTTGCCCTCGACGACGGAGCGGAGCGTCGGATCCCGCCGCCACCTGGCGTAGCGGGCGATCCAGTCCCCGGTCCGGATCTCGCCCGGGTCGCGCATCGGGTCGGCCACCGTCGCCCCGGCCGCCATCACGGCGAGCAGGTCGAGCATGTCGCGGAAGGCGCGGCCCAGCTCCTCGCGGGCCCGGTGCACGGTGAAGCGCAGCTCCTCGTACCCGGCAAGCGGCGTGACCACCACCGCGACCACCGCCGCCCAGCCCCAGTCCAGGACGAGTCCCCCTTCCTGCCAGAGCCAGAGCACGTTGAGCGCCACCAGCAGTGCGGCGACGGCCCCCACCCTCGCCAGCTGCATGGCCACCCAGCGCGGCACGTCTGCTGAGCGACCGGCGATCACCAGGCTCCGCTCCACGTCGCGCAGCTCGCCCACCCACGCTGTCGCCGAGAGATGCCGCGCAGCGGGCTGGGCCCGCCCCCGCCCCGATTCCTCCCGCCGTAGGCGCCGGTCCAGCTCGCGGACCAGGGTCACGTGGGTCGGCTCCCAGACCCGCTGCCTCACCGCCACGGCCACGATGGCTGCGATCAGGAGGACCAGCAGCGCGATCGCGAGCTGCTCACTCATCGGCGCCGCCCTCAACTCCCGCTCCGATGAGGTCGTGGTGCATACGCCGGAGGTCCCACCTCGACATGCCCGGGGCGCGCAGCAGGAACCCCATCAAGGTGGCGGTCACGGCGAAGATGGCCATCGAGGTGATGAGCCCCAGCTGCCCCCTGCCGGTGAGGAACACCGCGTGCAGGCTCGGCACCTGGTTGAGCAGGGCGGCGAAGGCCAGCACCACCGCCCCCATGGCGAGGACCGTCCACCGCGACTCGGCCCGCGCGGCGACCCGCAGGTCCTCCGCGTCCAGCTCGGTTTCCAGCGCCGCCACCTCCTCGGAGATGAGGCGCGCCACCATGCCGAGGTCCCGATCGCGATTGCTCAGGAGCACAGCACAGCAGCGCTCGAGCGGCGCCGAGCGGGCTCGCTCCACCTGCCGCACCAGCACCCCGAACACGTCCGCGCCCGCCGCCGCCACCGGGGCGAGCAGCACGTCGACCTCGTGGGGCACCTCGGCGGCCGCCGCCCGCACCACCGCGGCGAGTTCCAGCCCGCGAGCCCCCAGGCGGTCGCCGATCGCCGTCATGAAGCTGAGGAACGCCCGGGCCTGGATGACCCGCCGGCGCTCGGTGAGGCCGGAGAGGACGAAGCGCAGCACGGTCGCACCCAGCAGCGAGTCGAGCGCGATGAGCACCGGCACGCCGCTCATCACCCCGAGTACGAGGCCGGCGAGCAGGATCAGGCCGCGGAGCACGAACCACCGCCCCTGCGGCCAGCCCAGGCCCGACGCGAACTCCCGCTCCGACTCCACCAGGCGGCCTGCACTCCGCCGCGCCCACCCGGGCACCACGGTCGGGAGATCCGCGTCGGTGAGCGCCAGCACCACCAGCCACACGGCGACCAGGAGGAGCACGGTGAGCGGCACGAGCAGCCCGATCACCGCCCCGCTACCTCGCTGCCGAAGGGGCGAAGCCGCTGCCGGATCCGCTCCGGCAGCGCATCCAGGTGGGTGACGGAGCGGCGGAGCACGTCGCCCGGGTCCCGCTCATAGACAAGGGTGGCGGCGCCGCTTGCCGAGTACACGGCGACCTTTTCGACCAGATGGCGCCCGCCGCGGTTCTGCAGAAAGACGCAGACCTGGAGCGCCATGTCGATGAGGCGCCTCGCCAGTTCCTCGCTGGGCCGGCTCTGCGCCTGTAGCAGCATCACCATCATCCGCTGGGGCACTTCCTCCAGGCTCTGGGCGTGCAGCGTGGTGATGCCACCGGGATGCCCGGCCGTGATCGCCTCCAGCACCTGCATCAGCTCACCGCCGCGCGCCTCCCCGACGAAGATCCGGTCCGGGCGGTGGCGCAGCCCCTGGCGGATCAGCGACTCCGCGTCCGCTGGCGCCCGCTGCTCGGCATTCCCGGCCGCGACCACCGTCGTCTCCGTCGTCCAGGCGTGCGCCGGCCGCCCGTCGCGCAGGATGCGGCTGCGCAGCTCCAGCTCGGCGGAGTCCTCGACGGTCCACAGCCACTCGGACTCGGGAATCTCACGGCAGAGCAGCGCCTGCAGTGTCGACTTGCCGGTCCCGGTGTCTCCGGCTACGAAGATGTTGAGGCGGCTCAGGACGCACCGCCTCACGAAGTCGGCAGCGTCCTGGTCCAGCATCCCCGCACTCACCACGTCGTCCAGCGTCTCCGGGCCGTCCTGGCGGCGCAGCCGCACGACCAGCGACAGCTCGTCGACACCGGCCAGCGCCGGCGGGATGATGGCGGCGAAGCGGGCCGGGCCACGTCCCGCCGTGGGATAGGTGGCCGTCACCATCGGTGTCGTCTCAGTGAGGGCCCGCGCTCCCGAGGTGTCCACCGAGAGCACGCGCTCCTTGAGCCACGTCGCCACCCGCCGGTCGATGTCCGTCTCGGTGCCGCCGCGGAACTCCTCGGGCTCGCCGCCCCGGAGGACGGAGACCTTCTCGACGTTCTCCCAGACCCAGGTGCCGGCGGCGCGCTTCAGGTCCTCTGCCTGCGGACGGCCGTATATGAGCAGCGACAGCGGCCAGAGCATCGACGCCCGAGTGATGACCGACACCACGAGGAGCTCGCGCTCCGCGGGGTCCTCCCAGAAGCGCTGGGCGACCAGGTGGTCGATGCCATGCTGCTGGGGGCTGGCGAGGGCCTGAGCCACGACCGCCCTGGCTCGCTCGGCCAGGGTCCGCTCCCACTCGACGGTGAACGCCCGGTCCCCCCGCTGCTCCTCGAGCAGCCGGGCGCAGCTCGCCGCCGGTACGGCGCAGTGCTCGGGAAGCTGCGGCCACGATTCCACGGTGATTACCCGATGGCCGGACCACCGCTGCGACAGCCCGGCGAGCTCTCGAGAGTGCCCGTCGACCCCGACCGTCATGCGTCGCCCTCCACACCCTTCACCGCCGGCCGGCGCCACCGGGCGAAGCCGCGCCCGCGCGCGGTGCCGACCCGCACGTGGCCGGTCAGGCCCAGCTCACCGAGGAGGCCGCCACGGCGGAGCACCGGGCGATGCGCCTCCTGGGCGGCGAGCATCGCCCTGCGATCGGCAGTCCACTCGACGAACGGCGGCAGCCACGGCAACTCGCGGCGCACCAGCGCCTCCACCTGGCCGCCCCGCTCCCCGTGAGGCCGCATCAGCACGACTCGGGTGCGGGGCAGCGGAGACGCGTCGAGGAGCCGGATTGACCGCCAAAGCAGGTCGGGCGCCGACCCCAGCACCAGCACGACGGCGTCGAAGACGGTCCCCAGCGCCACACCCAGCGGGGGAGCCCCGCGGACCTGGCCGAAGGGCGCCCCCACATCGACCACCACCAGGTCGCAGGCGAGCTGGGGCAGCGCCGAGGCCAGCGCCTCCAGGACGGCCGGCCACTCGACGACCGGGCGATCGAACCCGGCCACGACCTGGAGCTGCTCGCGACCGGTCACCCGAGTCATGGCGCTCTGCAGGGCCGCGGCGCTCACCCCGGTCGGGCCCCACACCGACGAGAGCCGGGCATCCGGCTCCAGCGCGAAGAGCTCGCCGAGCGTCCCCACGTTCGGGTCAGCATCCACCGCAACGGTGGCCATGCCCGCCGCCGCCTCCCAGGCCAGGGCGGCGGCCACGTGGGTCGATCCCTGGCCGGCCGCGGTGGTCAGGACACCGACGCGCATCAGCCCCTCCACCGCTACTGCCCCCCCGCGCCAGGACTCGGGCTCGGCATCGACGCCGGGTCTGTCTGCGCCAACTGGTTGAGGATCTGGACCGCCTGGGACGCCTGGTACCCGCCGCCACCCGCCGACACGTCCACCCCGCTGCTCACGGTCGCCATCAGCTCCGTGTCAGAGCTCGCCAGCGCCACCCACAGCGGCTCCTCCTGCGCCGGAACCTCGATCACCACCGGCGGCCCGGTATCGACCACGACCACCCCTCGGGCCACCAGCACCGGCGCCGCCGGCTCAGCCGCCTCAGACGGGGAAGTCACCCCTGCATCGGTCGACGAGCTGGAGGCGGAGATCGCGTAAATGTCCACGGTCGACCCCGCGCTGAGCGGGGGTGAGAGCTTGAGGGACACGGGCACGTCCGCCAGCACCTGGGACGTGACATCGTCCGGGCGGATCAGGTCGCCGCCACTGATGATGTGTGTCGTCCGCTCCCCGACCGGAGATTCCTGCGACACGCTGAAGGTGTCGCCGTTCACCCTCACGCCCACCTGGCGCACGTCCTGGGCTGCGATCACGGCTCCGGCCGGAAGGTCCTGGTTCGCCACCCAGCCCGATTCGGTGCGGTCGGCATTCGACGCCCCCACCAGGGCGATCGCCGCCGCCGCCACCACCACGCCAGCACTCGGCAGCGCGATCCGCACCCACCGTCCGCTCATCATCAGGTCCTCCTCAACCGGGTGTCACCGTCCCGAAGGCGGGTCCGGCGCGCTCTGTGTCGCAGACCGTCCCGCCGAGGCCGAGCAGCGACACCGGGTACTGCACCGCCTCGCACACCGTCGCCGTCACCACGCCGGCCGACACTGAGCAGCTGATACTCACCTGACTCCCGGGGTCGGCGAGCCCCGCCTCCTGCTGGCACACCTGACCCGCGTCGCCTGCCAGCGGCACCGAGGCAGTGAGCGCCCCGGACACCGCGCTCGGATCGACCTGCTGGCCGCCGGCGACGGCGCCGACGTACGCCGCCGACCTCGCCTGTGCGCTCGAGTCGATGAGCTCCAGCACGTTGGCCACCGTCGCCAGCAGCCCGACCATGACGAACATGAAGACGAGCGCGGTGAAGATCATCACCTGGCCCCTCTCTGTGCGGCGGCGCGGCGAGAGAGGGGAGGGGGAAGAGAGGGGCAGCCTCAGCACTGCGTCTCCCCCTGCGCGCACTGCCGGTATTCGGGCACCGGTAGCTGGGCCGTCTGCTGGACCACCACCGGCCAGCGCCAGACCACGCCGATCAGGCTCCCGCTGAAGGAGACGGTCGCCTGCCCCTGGCAGGAGACCACCCCGGTCGGCGATCCCGAGCTCAGGTATGCCCCAGAGCAGGTGATCGACGTCCCGGTCAGGAGCGGATCCTGGGTGCTGCGCTGGAAGGAGTCGTCCACGTCCGCCATCGCCAGCGACGGATCCCCGGCTGGCGCCGCGAACGCCGACACCGTCGCCACCGTCGTGGCCGCCCGCAGCTCCACCAGTCCCTGCCCGACCAGGGTGGCCCCCGCGAAGAAGAGTGCCAGCAGCAGGAAGAGCGGCATCACCAGCGCTGTCTCGAGCAGCGCCTGGCCCTCCCCGCCAAGGGACGACCACCGCGGCCGGGGCGACCACCGCGCCCTCACGGCGCGAACGTCGCCACGTGGGCGACCTCCGTGATGTCCAGGGGGAGTGCCCCGGCGCGGCTCTGGCCGAGGCCGAAGCCCGGCGGCACCAGCGCCGGCACCCATCCCCGCACCGTCACGGCCACGGTCCCCGCCGTCGGCTGATACGAGCAGACGTACACCGTCCCCACCGGCCAGCTCCCCGATAGCGCAGGGCAGACACCGCCGCTCGGCGCCATCTCGGCCGCGGTCGCCCCGATGAGGCCGCGATCCAGGAGCGGCTCGACGACGCCCGCCACCGACTGCGTCGCCGGCCCCCCGGTGGGGGAGGAGGCCGCGCCCGTCGCCGCCATCACCCCGGCCTCATCGGAGTCGTATGCCACGCTGCGCTCCACCGCGTACAGCCCCGTCTGGGCCACTCCCAGCACCAGGAGCAGGACGAGGGCGAACACCAGGGCGAACTCGACCATCGCCTGGGCGTCCTGGCTGCGGCGCGGAAGCCGGCGCACCCCGGTCCCCCGCCGCGCGAGTGCCTTACGCCCTGCTACCCCCCCCCCTCACCGTCATCCCCCGGCCGACGGCGACGCCATGCACTGGCACGGGATCGACTCGACCTGGCCCACGGTCTGCCACTCCGGGGTGTCCGCCAGCCAGAAGTCCGTCCCCGGCGGCACCGGCAGGCTCTGCTCCTCGGTCGAGCCGTCGGGTTGCCGGTAGTACGCGGTGACGGTCACGGCCACGTGGTACCAGGCCTCCACTGCCTCCATGTCCCGCTGCGGCTCGCTGCCGAAGCTCCACGTCTCCCCGGGAGGGCTCGTGTGGTCCTCGTCCGAGCTGTACACGTCGGCGGAGACGTGGTAATAGGTGTGCTCCACCGAGCACGCCGCCTCCGAGGCAGTGCTCGGCACCTCTTCGGAGGTCCCGTCGCCGAAGTCCCACCAGGTCTCGTCCACGGACGCGGACACGACGTAGTCCACCACCAGTGCCGGACCGTCGTTCGCCTGGGGGATCAGGATCTCCCAGTAATGTGGGGTGCCGAGGTTGCCGCCTGTGTCCGCGAAGCACACGGGGTAGCGGACGATTGCCTGCCCCACCCCGGGGCTCACCGCCCCCTGGCCTCCGTCCGCCCACGACGTCGTCACCGTCCCCGTCTGGTACGTAGCCTTCATGGTGGCGATCACATCCGCCAGGTACGGGGTGAAGGTGGAAGACGTCGGCGGCGTGTACTTCAGTGTGCCGCGAGGCTGAGGCATGACGAAGCAGTCCTGCACCTGGAAGTTAGGGTTCCATGGATCGCAGGTGTCGGCCTCGACGATCCATCCGGCTGAGTCCGGAGCGCAGCTACCCCCCTGGTACGTCCCCTCCATCGCCCACGGCATCTGCTCGGTGTATGAGCCCATGTGCTCTGCCAGATCGCCCAGGCTCCATGTGATCGACCCTACCGGGAAGTAATCTGGGTTGTCGGGGATGGTCGCGCCGACGACGCCCCCCGCTCCGTCGTTGGCGTTAGGGTCGTAGTACCTGACCTGCCAGTTCCCACCCTTGAGGCCCCCCATCCAGACGTCGGACCACAGCGTCTCCTTACACGCTGTCCCGTTCGGCGGCGGAGTGAAAGATGTGGTGTACGTCGTGTCCCCGGCGGAGGTATTCACCTGCGGCTCTGGGCACGGCACGTCCGTGACATTGCCGCTCACCTCCAGCACCTCGGCTGACGTCTGCGTGCCCGTCCACTGCTGAGTTGTGCTGCAACTCAGCTGGTTGGTTCCGCCGTCGCCGCCACCCTCGGCCAGCGCCGCGCTAACCAACGGCGGGCCGAGCCCGACGAGCACACAACTCGCAAGAGCGAGTGTCAGCTGAAGACGCCGCATGCTTTGGGTCCCGGCGATGCTGTTGACCCAGATGCGGGTGGTGGCGTCCCAAACTCAGCTGGGAGGGTCGGCAGTCCCGAGGATGGGCAGGATCGGGCGCTCTCCGCGAACCAGGACAGGCCCAGCACCGGATCTGTGCGCGCCTCTCCCGTCTCGAGGATCAGCGCCGGCCCTTGCCAGGATTCGAGCACCTGAGAACCCTCGGCCGTCGTGGCCGTCACCGAGCACGGAGCGCTGTACTGTTCGACCAGCGCGTACTGCGAGGTGACGGTGTCGCCGACCCCAGCCTCGAAGCTGACGATCGACTGGTCCACTGGGACGACTGCGAGCTTCACCGGATACAGGTCACACGAGGGGTCGGTGACCGGCTCCCCGGCGCTCTCCGCCTGGCCCGAGGGACCGTTCAGGAAGCCCTGGTTGCTCAGGTACAGCTGGAGCTTCATCTGGTCGTGCGCGTCCGCCCAGCCCCAGAGCGCGTCGGTGCGGTAGTAGGCGACACCGATCTGCTGAGCTTGGGCAGTGGACAGGGCGCCGTTCGTCTTGTTCAGCACCGCGGGCACCGCGGGCATGCTGTCGAAGACGTGGCGGCTGGGGATGAGGGTCACGCCGTACGGGTCCCAGACCATCCGCAGCTGGGCCGAGGCCTGCGAGATCGGCGTGTCTCGGGCGGGCCAGTCCGACGGGTCGGGAAGGGCGCTGGAACCCGCCGAAATCGGGCGCGGGATGGTGATGGACGAGGGAGTCGAACTCGCTGAAGCTCCGCCATGAGATGGCGAGCACGCCCCTACCGCCAAGACTGCCAGTCCCACCAAAGCCAGGCTGAGGCGGCCGGGCCCACGGGACCCCATGTGGTCCATGCCTCCCTCCGTCAGCTCCTTCCTTCCCTGGTTGCGTTCAGCCACGACCGCACCCTAGCCCGGCTCGGTTCGCATGGGGGTCGCACGGGATTTGTCCGCCAGCCGCCCGCCAGCCTCCGCGCTAGTAGAGGGCCGACCTGCCCGGCCGCGAGCACAACCCCAGTCATCCCTACCTCCCAGGCGCCTCTTCGCCAATGGGCGCGTATTACATCAGAATGGTCGGGCCGTTCGCTACTCTCAAACATCTCTCTTGGAATGGCGCGTTGCGCGCCGGCGCTCCCCGATGACCTACAGGGGATGATGCATTTGCACTACGAACGGCTGTGCGCCAGCCCAACCCACCAGCCGTCCATCCGCCCGATGGGCAGCGTCGGGGCGAGAGGCTATGAGCCCAGTTGCCGGCTCTTGCCCGCTGGCCCAGTGGCATGCTAGAGTTGGTGTTGATGTCACTTCAACTCCCCTCCAACCCCTTCGGGGCCCGGATTAAGGGTCGCCGCACGGAGCTACGCCTAAGCCAGCGTGCCCTCGCTTCGCGGGCCGGCCTGGACTACACGTATCTGTCGAAGATTGAGAATGGACGGCTGGAGCACACACCATCAATTCGCGCAATCCAAGGGCTGGCGCGCGAGCTTCAGCTGGACGAGTTGGAGCTGATGGATCTTGCCCACAAGGTCCCTGCGGTCTTCGAGAGCATCACTCGCGATCGTGAGGCACTTCGGTTCTTCAGGCGAGCGACAGAGACGGTCCGTAGCCCCGACCAATGGCGTGCTCTTACCGATTATCTCGATCGTACTCAGCCGCGCGAGGAGCTGAAGTGATCGAGGTCGCCCAAGCGGCGCTGACCGGCACCGCGGATAGGACGCACGCATGGTCCATCTCTCTGCACAAGACCATGCGGAGCTGCCAACGTCGCGCGGCTTTCAGCTATGTGGTGGCCTCCCCGGTCGCCAAAGACGATCTGCGACGCCGCGCCTACCTCGCCAAGCAGCTCCAAGAAGTGAGCAACTGGCAGGGGCATCTGGTGCACGACGTCATGGCAAATGAGTTCATAGCCCAGATCCGGGCCAATCGCCGGCCGAGCCTTGCCCAGCTTGTGGATGCGGCAGACCGGCTAATCGACGCCCAGTTGGCCTTCTCTCGAGCACATCGATTTCGCTCGCGCCAAGTAACCAAGACCGAGGCTGGGCGCGCCTACTGCGCCCTAGCGCTCCATGAGCGGGGAGAAGATCTTGACGCCGAAGCCCTCGCGAAGACACGGGTCACTCTGCGGGAGGCTTTCGCTTTCATCCTCGGCGAAGCCGACTTCATGCGATGCCTCCGTGCTGGCCGCAACCATCAGGCCGAGGTCACCCTTTGGTTCCTCCTGGGAGGTAGCAACGTCAGGGCGACGATCGATCTCATCTTTTCGGGTCAGGATGGGCTCTTGTACATTGTGGACTGGAAACTTGCGCGGAGCCTGACATCGGATTACTCTCACCAGCTGCGCCTCTACGCCTTGGCAGCGATGCACTCCGGCCGCTGGTCGAATGTTGACCCGGCGTCCATCCGGCTGATGGAGGCAAATCTTCTTCAGCGAAGGATCATCCATCACTCCCTTACCGCCGAACAGCTCACTGCTACCGAGGACTACGCCTACAGAGGAATCGTTGAACTTCGCGAGCTCATGGGGCGCGGAAGATACGAGGATCTTCACCTCGACGAACTCGATGTGGCGACGACACCAAAGATGTGCTCGTACTGCTCGTTCTCGGATATCTGCATCGAAACGCTCATGGCCGCTGGGCGCGCGGAGGACGCCAAGGTAGTCCAGGGGCTCCTTCTATGACGCAGCTTCAGCCGCACACAATCACGCCCCTCGGTCGCCACCTTGTGAGCATGTTCGAGGTTGAGAACCAAGCCCAGCTCGAGATCGCGTACCGACTGCTTCGCATCAGGGGGCTCCCGCGGGGCGAGTACTTCGAGAAGAACCTCAACCGACTGCTCCGCGACGTTCAGTACGAGATGAGGCAGCCGGTAGCCCTTCTGGACCGCGACGGCGAGCCCTGCCTTGCCGTCCTCGCAAGTGCTCCATTGCCAGCCAGTGAGCGGCGGCTCATGCCGCACGCCATACACCTCGAGGTTGAGTCGGGCGAACATCAGCTGCGGTTCGCTTCGCTGGCCCCGCAAGACCATGGCATTGCGGCCTCCTTCCTCAGATGGGCGGTACAGGGTTCACTCTTCCGGGATCAGCGCCTTTGGAGTCAGGGCCGCGGGTACTTCTCCAAGCGGCCGCTTAGCTCCGCGGGGTCGGGAACGGTGGACCTCTATCCCGGGTTCACATGGACAGTGATCACTGGTGAAGACGGCAGGCTCATGCTAGCGATCGATGTCAGCACGCGATTCGTGGAGCGTGCTTGGTTGTCCGACAGGGTGGCTGCCGACGGCGAGGCTTCGCTGCGAGGGCGCAACTGCCTCTATCAGTTTGGCCCGCAGTGGTACGTGATTCAAGTCCGAGCAGTGCTGCAGGAGTCGATCTCTGACTATCGATTCCTGCCGGCGATGGATGCGGAGCCAGTCGACCTGTACGCATACATCCAGCGGAAGTGGGGAGCGAGGAACATCCCCGAGGTCAGGGATCTTGACCCATCGAGCCCTGCGATCCTGTTTCGCACCGGCAACGAGGTCGAAAAGGTAGCTGCTGCCAGGCTCTGCAAGCTGGTCCTACCGACATCGGATCCGACTGTTTCGAGGCTCCAACGCAATACGGTCTTGACACCATCGGTTCGGCTCGGCCGCATCTCCGACGTAGTGATTGAGCACTTTGGCCACGTCCGGCTCGGAAACCAACCGGTGGTGATCAGTCGCGACCCGCTCACCGTCACGGCAGGGGCCTTCACCATTCCCGCTCAGCGATTCGGATCCGACCGCGTGTTGGCCCTTGACTCCGCGCCGCCTGACGGTGCCGCAACCGATCGTCGGCCTCTTAGCGCTTTTGGAAGAGCGCGCATGCAGATGGTTCTTGATGCTGCCATTGCACCGTTCGAGTCGAGTCCGCTCGGCCCTCAGTACTTGGTCCAGCCAGAGTCCCTTCCGCGGGAGATCAACGACGACTTCGCCGAGCGCCTGGGTCGGACCATGGGCAAGATCTGCGGCCAGGCATATAGCCCTCGCCGGCTCTTGTACGACCACCGAGGGCATCCGACCTTGGCGAGGCAGGTGGAGGCCGTGGCAAGCACCCTCCGGGCGAGCGACGCGACGTCCGGGTACGCGCTGGTCGTCCTTCCTGACCGCTCACATCCGGACCTTCACAACTACCTCAAGAAGACACTCTGGCCGAATCTGCAACTCCAGTGCGCGTTGGCATCCAAGATTCAGGCCCAGTATTCGCAGGTCTCGGGCCACTGGCGTGCCAACGACGAGGGCAAACTGGAGAGCTACCTTCGCAACTGTGCGCTGGGTCTCATGGTCGTGAATCGGAAATGGCCGTGGGTTCTTGAAGACGCGCTCTGGTACGACGTCTACATAGGGATCGACGTCCTTCACCAGATGGCGGGGATTACGTTTGTACTCGAGGGTGGGCGGCGCATACGGTTTGCCAACTACCCGGTCAAGCAGAAGGAGAAGCTGAGTAGTCGACAGCTGCGCTGTATCATTCATGATGGGCTGAAGGCGGCGATCGATCACCTAGCAATGCGCCCCAAGACCATCGTTGTCCATCGCGACGGACGCTGCTTTGAGTCCGAGATCGAGGGCATCCACGCGGCGATCGACGAGCTGAAGCTCGAGGCAGTACTCCCGGCTGACGCTAGTGTGGGAGTGGTCGAGATCCGCAAGACCACTCACGACTCCGTTCGCCTCTTCGCCCCCGGCCCTGGTGGAACCGTACGGAACCCAATCGTGGGTACCTATCTGCGCTTGCGACCCGGCGAGGGTGTGGTCTGCACGACTGGCGATCCGTTCGGCATCCCGGGGACCGCGAGGCCCCTCGTGGCGGATATTGTTGATGGCCAGCTGGACCTGGATAGAGTTCTGGAAGACGTCTTTGCGCTGTCTCAGCTTGTTTACACCGCACCGGACAAATGTGAACGCCTGCCAATCACGATCAAGCTCGCTGATGATTTCCTCGAGCCAATTGCCGGTAGCGCGGATGACGAGGCCGCCCGCTACAACGCAGAGGAGGACACGTTCGACGATGAGGATGAGGGCACCGTCGCAGTCTGACGGCAACTCGTGTGTTCGTGAGGCCGTGATGTGAGTGAGACGGGCGCTCTTGCTCACGAGTATCGGCTGGCCTCTGAGCTATCCGAAACGCTGAACCGAGCGCTGATCGGCCTCAAGAAAGCCCAGCTTCACACCGCCGGCGAGGACATCGACGCGGACGATCTGCGGAGAGCGCGTTCATCGGTCGCTGAAATCGTCGAGTCGGTGTCCAACGCGGTGCGGTCCCACGAGGGACGAGGCTTCCCGGGGATCAGTGATATCCCGCCGGCCGTTACAAGCCACATACTCAAGCGTCGGCGCGGTCAACTGCCCTATTACCTGAAAGACCTCGACGAGCTGCGGGTGCATCTCAAGGGATCGGAGTTGCTCAGCGATGGTGACATCCGGCTTCTTGATGAGATCGCCGGTCTTATAGATGCGGAGACGGCCCAGGTCTTCCGTCGGTTGATGCGAAAGTGATCCGCGCGAGACGATGGAGGATCTGCTAGCCGGGCTGCTCCGGGATCTCGAACGGCGCTGTGTTACTCTCGAAGGGCTGCTGGCCGCGCTTCCTCCGGACCCCGACACGGCGGCTCATGCTCTGGAAAGCTACGAGGTTCTCGAGCGTGCTCGACGCGACGCGGGGCGCTTGGCGCTTGAGCCTGACCTCGCGGAGCCGTCGTTGAGCGGCAACTACCTACGGCTCTTCGAGCGCTTGGCCGAGCGTGTCCGTCTGATCGAATGGATGGTCATACCGTTCCTCGCGCGGTACGATGACGCGGATCGGTTCCTTACGGCTGTTACCCGCCGGCTGATCGACGAAAGCAGGCTGCCGGTGCGTCCTCCCTTGGTAGGAGGCTTCTCCACTCAGTACTACTGGACCTTCCCTCCGTACAGTGTGATAGCTGTACCTGCAGGTGAGGCAGAGTCGATCTTGGGTTTAGCCGACCTCTGTCACGAGCTGGGCCACATGGTGCTCGCCGACCACGAAGTCGAGCTTGTTGGCACGTTTCCGACAGCGCTGGCTAGGTACGTTCAAAGTGGGCAGGCGCAGATGGTGGCCGACCAGCGTCCCCCGAGGTACGTCGATGACTTCGTTTCACACTTCGCTCGGTGGGAGGATGATTGGCTGCTGGAGTTCGTTTCTGACATGGTCGCCGCCTTCCTAGCTGGACCTGCCTTTGGATTCCAGCATGTGCGGCTCTGCGCCGGACTTGGGCGGAGCCCATACAGTCCGGGGCTTGGGGAGTGGGCTGAGCATCCGGCTGACTGTGCCCGTTTAGAGGCGATCGTGGCCGTGATCGAGATCATGGGCGACGTCTTGGGAGCCAGCAGGGTGCGCCAGCTTTGGGCTGACTACATGGGTATCAATGGTGAGGCCGAACCAGCCGACTACAAACTCTGCTATCCGGCCTCGTTGTTGCAGGAGTTGGCCCGTGAGATAGTTGGCGGCTGTCAAGCGTTGGGTGTGAGAACCTATCGTGACGCCGCCAGCGGAGACGTGATCGCCCACGTACTCCGTGCTTGGGATGAGTTTCTGCGCGACGCCTCAGGGTATCCGAGGTACGAGGAAGAGGTGATTGCGCGTCTCAAGTAGCGCGGCAAGGCAGGTTCAGATCTGAGCAACACGTCAGCAGGATTATCCCCCGGGTTTGTGGTGGAGGGGGTAGTGGTCTGCGAGTCGCCAAGAGCAGTCTGAGCGGGGGTGTAAGGACTCCCTCCGGCGTTGGCGCTGGCTGGAAGGTGCCGAGCATCGTAGTCCCGAATCGCTTGATCTGGGTGGCGCGCTCGGTGAGGAGCATTCCGGTGATCTCCAAGGCGACGTCTGCGTGGAAGGCGAGAAGACTCAGCGTCGGTACCACGAGGTTGTGGATAAGTCGCTCGGCGGCGGCGAAGTCGTCGGCCTGGATCGAAGCGCGGACCTGGGCCAGGCGGCCCTCGCGGTTGGGAATCACCTGTGCAGTGCCGGCAACTCCGGTCCCAGAATCGAGGCGGAGTTCGAGCCCGGCGCCAGCGAGAAGCGAGTCGCCGCCGACGAGCGACTCATCGAGGTTGATGGAGGTGGTGACGCTGGTGAGGCCGGGTGTAGGTGGTCACGAAAAGTGCACAGAGATGGGCACGAAAAGTGCTCAGGTCTCGGGGGTCAGCCAACCATAGCACCGCCTCCCTTGAGCTTCTGCTGGTCCACGTAGGCGCGCATCCGGT
>Ga0187880_1000169_pt1 | contig 55258 bp, 46 predicted proteins | sample June2016WEW_19_4_FD_132998 | JGI IMG/M metagenome (GOLD analysis project Ga0187880, IMG submission 132998) | Peatland microbial communities from SPRUCE experiment site at the Marcell Experimental Forest, Minnesota, USA - June2016WEW_19_40 | ecosystem: Environmental > Terrestrial > Soil >... | reverse complement strand
ATATGCAGATGGCGACATCTCCTCCATTTGACCTTTCGTCGGCGCGAAGCCGTGTCTCGCGTCGCGTCGGCGGCGTGGCGCCGTCCGCCACCTTGGCCATAGATGCAAAAGCGAAGCAGCTGAAGTCCCAAGGCGTCGATGTCGTCGGCTTCGGAGCAGGAGAGCCGGACTTTCCGACACCCGCGGCGATCGTCGAGGCCGCCGTCGCGGCCTGCCGCGACCCGCGCAACCACCGCTACACCCCGACCGGCGGCTTGCCCGAGCTCAAAGAGGCGATCGTGTCCAAGACGGCGCGCGACTCGGGCTATGAGATCGCGCCCAAGAACGTGCTCGTCACCAACGGTGGAAAGCACTCGATCTACAACGCGTTCGCGGCTCTGTTGGACCCCGGCGACGAAGTGCTCGTACCCGCCCCGTACTGGACCACCTACCCGGAGGCGATCCGCCTCGCCGGGGGCGTCCCCGTCGAGGTGCCGACGGCCGCCCAAAGCGGCTTCAAGGTGACGGTCGATCAGCTCGAAAACGCCGCCACCGACCGGACCAAGCTGCTGTTGTTCGTTTCTCCCTCCAACCCGACCGGCGCGGTCTACAACAGGGACCAGATCGCCGAGATCGGTCGTCTCGCGGTCGAGCGCGGCTGGTGGGTGCTCACCGACGAGATCTACGAGCACCTCGTCTACGAGGGCCACGCCCAGCACTCGATGCCGGTCGTGGTGCCGGAGATCGCCGACCGCTGTGTCGTCTCCAATGGCGTCGCCAAGACGTACGCGATGACCGGCTGGCGCGTCGGATGGATGATCGGCCCAGGCGATGTCGTGGAGGCCGCCACGAACCTGCAGTCGCACGCGACCTCCAACGTCAACAACGTCGCCCAGCGGGCCGCGATCGCCGCCCTCACCGGAGACCTGGTTGCGGTCGGCGAGATGAGGGAGGCCTTCGACCGCCGCCGCCGGACCATCTTCAAGATGCTCTCCCAGATCAAAGGGGTGTCGTGCGTCGAACCGGAGGGCGCCTTCTACGCCTTCCCGTCCTTCGAGGGCGTCCTCGGGCGCGAGCTCAGGGGCTCGAGACCCAAGACCACCCTCGAGCTGGCCGAGCTCGTGCTGGAGGAGTCCCGTGTGGCCTTCGTCCCCGGCGAGGCCTTCGGTGCGCCCGGCTACGGCCGCTTCTCGTACGCCCTGTCGGACTCGGACCTCGTGCGCGGTGTGGAGCGCCTGGCCGAGCTGTTGTCCGACGCCGGTGAGTAGGCCATGGCGAGGATCCTTGTAACCGAGACGCTTTCGCCCCGCGGGCTCGAGCTCATGGCGGGCGAGGGCCACGAGGTCGACGTGCGGTTGTCGCTCACGCCGGCCGAGCTCGTCGAGGCCGTCGCCGGGGCGTCGGCTCTCGTCATCCGCTCCGCCACCCGGGTGACGGCCGAGGTGCTCGACGCCGGACGCGACCTGATCGCGGTCGGGCGTGCCGGCGTGGGTCTCGACAACGTGGACATCGCCGCGGCCACGCGCCACGGCGTGATGGTCGTGAACGCCCCGGAGTCGAACATCCTCTCGGCCGCGGAGCACGCGATCGCCCTCATGCTGGCGCAGGCCCGTAACATCCCCCAATCCCACGCCGCCCTCGTCCAAGGGCGCTGGGAGCGGTCCAAGTGGGAGGGCGTCGAGCTGCACGGCAAGACTCTCGGGATCCTCGGCCTGGGTCACGTGGGCTCCCTCGTCGCCCAGCGGGCGGCGGCGTTCGGGATGCGGCTTGTCGCGTACGACCCGTATGTGACCCCGGAACGGGCGCGAACGCTGGGGGTCGAGCTGCTCGATCTCGACGAGCTGTTCGAGACGGCCGACTTCGTGAGCATCCACCTGCCGAAGTCGCCTGAGACCATCGGGCTTGTCGGAAAGGAGCTGCTGGCCAAGGCGAAGCCCGGCCTCCGCATCGTGAACGCCGCCCGGGGGGCCATCCTCGACGAGGAGGCGCTTGCCGACGCCATCGCCGCCGGGCAGGTCGCCGGTGCCGCGCTAGACGTGTTCTCCACCGAACCGTGCACGTCCTCGCCCTTGTTCGAGCTCGCGCAGGTGGTCGTGACACCGCATCTCGGTGCCAGCACGGCCGAGGCGCAGGACAAGGCCGGTGAGCAGATCGCCGAGCAGATCGTGCTCGCGTTGCGGGGCGAATTCGTGCCCTACGCGGTCAACGTCGCCGCCACCGGCGCCTCTGAGAGCGTGCGGGCCTACATCGGTGTCGCCGTGCGCCTCGGCCGCCTCCTGGCAGCGTTGTGCGAAGGGGTGCCGAACCACCTCGAAGTCGAGTACCAGGGAGACCTTGCCGCCGAGGACACGCGGATTCTCACCCTCTCGGCGCTGAAGGGGATCTTCGCGGCCGCGATCGAGGAGCCCGTCTCGTACGTGAACGTCCCTCACTTCGCCAAGGACAGGGGCCTCGAGGTGCGCGAGTCCTCGACGACGGTCGCGGGCGACTACTTGAGCCAGGTGAGCCTTCGCGGTGGTGGCCACACGGTCGCGGGGACGCTCGGGTGGACGGGGACAGAGCGCATCGTCATGGTCGACGACCACGCGGTCGAGCTCCCCTTCGACGCGAACCTGCTGATCGTGCGCAACGACGACCGGCCCGGGATGATCGGGCTCGTCGGCTCGGCCCTCGGTGATGTCGGGGTCAGCATCACGAACATGGCCGTCGGCCAGACTTCCGGGGGTGGCACGGCCCTCATGGTGCTCTCGACGGATCGTCCGGTGCCGGCCGAGGTGACCGGACGCGTCCGGGCGGCGGCCGGCATCCTCGAGATCCACAGCGTCGCCGGCGCCTAGCGGCGTGCCCGACCTCAGCGCTGAGCACTTCCGCCAGGTGATGGCGCACGTGCCGACGAGCGTTGTGGTCGTCGCCGGGGTTGTCGACGGCCACCCGACGGGCCTGTCGGTGGGCACCTTCGTCCCGGTCTCGCTCGAACCCCCGCTCGTAGGGTTCTTCGTATCGAGGACGTCGAAGAGCTGGCCGCCCATCAGCACGACCGGGTCGTTCTGCGTCAGCATTCTCGGTCGCGACCAGGCTGAGGTCTCGTCACGCTTTGCCGTGAGCGAAGCCGACAAGTTCGAGGGCATCGCGTGGCATCCGGCGCCCTTGGGGAACCCGGTGCTGGTGGGGGCGGTGGCCTTTGTCGACTGCGACATCGAACGCGTCGTCGAGACCGGTGATCACACGCTCGTGCTCGGAAGCGTGCGCGAGATGGGGGTCGAGACCGGGCAGTCCCCTCTCGTGTACCACCGCAGCAGCTACAGCGCTGTCGCCGATGACTACGACCGCCCCACGGGCGACGAGTGGTAGGCCGTCCGCGGGCGCGGCAGGCTTGACGGATCCCGAGCCGTCCACCACAATCACTGGTGACATGACGAACGAGCGGTTCATCCGGGTCCTCCTCCTTACCTGACGGCGAGCGCCCCATCGCGCTCGCCAACGCCTCCTGCGCCTTAGGCCAGGAGGTTTTTTGTTGGCCGGGCGCGGTTGTGCGGACAACGCGACGACCGGCGGGAGAAGGACTCGGCTGCGCCTCGACAATGGAGCGAGCGATGAGCGACAAGGTGGTCATCTTCGACACGACACTGCGGGACGGCGAGCAGTCACCGGGGATCTCCCTCGATCCCGGCGAGAAGCTCGAGATCGCCGAGCAACTCGCGCGCCTCGGTGTCGATTACATCGAGGCCGGCTTCCCGGTCTCGAGCCAGGGCGATTTCGACGCCGTGCAGGCAATTGCCCGCACAGTCGAAGGCCCTGTGATCGCCGGGCTCTCGCGGACTCAGCTCGCCGATGTGGACCGGTGCTACGAGGCGCTCAAGGACGCGGAGCGCAACCGCATCCACGTCTTCATCTCGACGAGCCCGAGCCACATGGAGCACATGTTGAAGATGAACGAGGATCAGGTGCTCGAGGCGGTGCGCATGGGGGTTTCGCGAGCCCGTGAGCACACCGCCGACATCGAATTCTCACCCCAGGACGCGACCCGCACGCCGCTCGACTTCATGCTCGAGGTGCTGGCCGCAGCCGTCGAGTCCGGGGCCAGCACCTTGAACATCCCCGACACCGTCGGCTACGGGATCCCTTGGGACTACGGCGACCTCTTGACTCACGTCCGGGACCAGGTGGCGGGCGACTACGTGATCTCGACCCACTGCCACAACGACCTCGGCCTCGCCGTGGCGAACAGCCTGTCCGGCGTGCGCGCGGGCGCCCGTCAAGTGGAGGTCTGCATGAACGGCCTGGGCGAGCGCGCCGGCAACGCCGCCCTCGAGGAAGTGGTCATGGCGCTCAAGATCCGCGGAGACCTGTTCCCCGGGCTGGAGACGAACGTGAGGACGAGAGAGCTGGCCCGGACGAGCCGGATGGTTTCGCGCCTGACCGGCTACCAGGTCCAGTGGAACAAGGCCGTCGTGGGGAAGAATGCCTTCGCCCACGAGTCGGGCATCCACCAGCACGGCGTGCTCAAGGAGCGCTCGACCTACGAGATCATCGATGCGGACTCGGTGGGCCAGGAGGGCGGCCAGATCATTCTCGGCAAGCACACCGGGCGCCACGCCTTCGCCGACACGTTGGCGAAGCTCGGCATCAAAGTCCGGGGCGATGCCCTCGACGCGGCGTTCACCCGCTTCAAGGAACTGGCGGACCGCAAGGTGAAGCTGACCGACGCCGACCTCGAGGCGATCGTCGCCGAGGAGCTCGGAACCGCGCTTGAGGAGGGCTTCGTCCTCGACCTGCTCGACGTCCAGGGCGGCACGGCCGGGCTGCCGCGGGCGAGAGTCGTGGTCAGCCGGGACGGTCGCAAGTCCGAGGCGATCGCGGAAGGCGACGGGATGATCGACGCGACCTGCAAGGCGATCAAGCAGGCGACCGGAATCGATGCCAAGCTCATCGACTTCAACGTCTCGTCGGTCACCGGCGGTATCGACGCCCTCGGCGACGTCGTCATCCAGCTCGACTCCGGCGGCGTGCGGGCTTCGGGTCGGGGGCTGTCCACCGACGTGGTCGAGGCAGCTGCTCGCGCCTATGTCGCGGCGACCAACCGGGTGGTCCGCGCCAAGGCGCGGATGACCGGCGATGGGGCAACCTACGTCGTACGCGAGAGCGGAGTGACGCCTTAGGCCGAGGCTTGCCGGCGAGGTCTCAACGTGGGCAGCCAGGTCGGCCGTTGCCCCTCGTAGGCGTCGATGTCCGCCAGGTGCTGGGACGTGACGCCGATGTCGTCGAGGCCTCTGAGCAGCCGGTCTCGCGCGTCGTCGTCCAAGCGGAATGGCGCCGAGATGCCCACCCCGGGCACCTCGACCAGCCTCCGCTCGACGTCCACGACGACCTCGAGCGACGCGTCCGCGCTGACCGCCTCCAGGAGCGCCCGCCCGTCCTCGTCGGACACCTCGGCGGGGACCAGGCCGGAACGAGTGGAGTTGTTGCGGAAGATGTCGCCGAAACGGGGGCTCACGACCGCGGAGAAGCCGTGGTCGACCAGTGCCCACACGGCGTGCTCCCGGGACGAGCCCGTACCGAAATTGGGGCCGGCGACGAGGATCGTCGCCCCGGCGTGGTCCGGCTCGTTGAGCACGAAGGCGGGATCGTCGCGCCACTCGGCGAACAGTCCGGCCCCGAAATCGGTCCGCTCGATGCGCTTGAGCCACTCACTCGGGATGATCTGATCGGTGTCGACGTCGGAGCGGTCGAGCGGGACCGCCCGCCCCGACACGATCCTCACGGGCTCCATGTCAGGCCCCGATGTCGGCCGGGGTGGCGAACCTGCCCGCCACCGACGTCGCCGCGGCAACCGCCGGGGACACGAGATGGGTGCGGCCACCACGTCCCTGGCGGCCCTCGAAATTGCGGTTCGAGGTTGAGGCACAGCGTTCCCCGGGCGACAGCTGGTCGGGGTTCATGCCGAGGCACATGGAGCAGCCACTCTCCCTCCACTCGAAGCCCGCTTCGCGAAAGACCTGGTCCAGTCCCTCCGCCTCGGCTTGGAGCTTGACCTGGCGCGAGCCCGGCACGACGAGTGCCCGTAGGCCACTTCGTATCCGGCGGCCCCGGAGAACACCGGCGGCGGTGCGCAGGTCCTCGATCCTCGAGTTCGTGCAGGAGCCGATGAACACCGTGTCCACCTCGATCGAGGTGATCGGCATGCCGGCCTCAAGGCCCATGTAGGCGAGGGCGCGGGTGGCGGCCTCCCGCTCGGCCGGGCTCGCCATGTCGTCCGGGCTCGGTACGCGACCGTCGATGGCGACCACCTGGGCAGGGTTGGTGCCCCACGAGACGTGCGGGCGGACCGAGGCGGCCTCGAGGTTCACCTCGGCGTCGAAGCGGGCGCCCTCGTCGGTGGTAAGTGCGCGCCAGTCCTCGACGGCCCGCTCCCAGTCCGCGTCTTTCGGTGCGTAGCGCCTGCCCTCGAGGTACGCGAAGGTCACCTCGTCCGGGGCGATCATCCCCGCGCGGGCACCGGCCTCGATGGACATGTTGCAGACCGTCATGCGACCCTCCATCGACAGCGAGCGGATCGCCGAACCCCGGTACTCGACGATGTGACCGACTCCTCCTGTCGTGCCGAGCCGACCGACGATGGCGAGCACGACGTCCTTGGCGCTCGCACCGGGCGCCAAGTCGCCCTCGACAGTGACGGCCATGGTGCGGGGCCTGCGCTGGGGGAGGGTCTGTGTGGCGAGCACGTGTTCCACCTCCGAGGTCCCGATGCCGAAAGCCAAAGCCCCGAACGCACCGTGGGTGGAGGTGTGGCTGTCCCCGCAGACGATCGTCATCCCGGGTTGGGTGAGGCCCTGCTCGGGCCCGATCACGTGCACGATGCCTTGGTTCTCATCGCCCATCGGGTAACAGGTCACCCCGAACTCCGCGCAGTTGGAGTCGAGCGCCTCGAGCTGGCGCCGGGAGACAGGATCCTCCACCCGGCCGCTCGCCGTCGTCGTGGGCACGTTGTGGTCGGCGGTGGCGATCGTCAGATCAGGCCGCCGTACTTTCCTTTGGGCCAGCCGCAGCCCTTCGAACGCCTGCGGCGAGGTCACCTCGTGGACGAGGTGCAGGTCGATGTAGAGCAGATCCGGCTCTGCGGCGCCGTCGCCGGGGCGAACCACATGGCGGTCCCAGACCTTGTCGGCGAGCGTCTCAGCCATGGGCCGTCAGTTGCCCACCGAGACGATCTCGACTGAGAAGGCGCGGCCGTTCGGCGCCTGGTACTCGACCGTGTCACCGACGTTGTGCCCGACGAGCGCCTGGCCGAGCGGTGAGGCGGGCGAGATCACCGCCACGCCTTCGCCCTTCTCCTCTATGGAGCCGACCAGGAACTTCTCGGTCTCATCGTCCCCCTCGTAGCGGAGCTCCACCACGACGCCGGTGGTCACGACGCCGGTCTCGTGCGTTGAGCTGTCTACGATCACGGCGTTTTCCAGCATCCGTTGCAGCTGGCGCACGCGGGACTCCATCTTGCCCTGGGCGTCCTTGGCGGCGTGGTAGTCGCCGTTCTCCGACAAGTCGCCAAGTGCCCTGGCGGCTTCGATCTGGCGCGCGATCTCGACGCGACCCCGCGTCGTGAGATCCTCGAGCTCGGCGACGAGACGCGCGTGGGTTTCGGGTGTGAGAACAGTTTCAGTCACTTCAGTCACCGACACGAGGCTACCGGTTCAGAGACGGAAACTGGCCGGCACCGCCGCAGCGGCGGGATCGGCGGCACACTTTGCGCCCTAGGCTCCGGGGGAGACACGAAAGGGAGGCTCCGGCGGTGGGAACGCGTGCCGGCACCGCATCCGGCAAGGCCGGCACGGGTGCCACGGCGGACAGGGCCTCTGGCGGCATGGGGCCAGGCCAGAGCGACGGGCAGGCGGTGATATCGGTCCGCGGCCTGTCCAAGCGGTACGGGGACGTCGAGGCCGTACGGGGGATCGACTTCGAGGTGTCGCGCGGGGAGACCTTCGGGTTCCTCGGGCCGAACGGGGCCGGCAAGACGACGACGATCAAGATCCTCTGCACGCTCGCCAGCGCGACCACGGGCACCGCCAGCGTCGCCGGCCACGACACGGGCACCGACCAGGACGAGGTGCGACGCAACATCGGCCTCGTGTTCCAGGACACCACCTTGGACAATTACCTGACGGCCGAGCAGAACCTCCGTTTTCACGCCGCCCTGTATGCCGTGCCGAAGGCGGCCGTGGCGCCGCGTATGCGCCAGGTGCTGGACATGGTCGGCCTCTGGGAACGCAGGGACAACCTGGTCAGCACCTTCTCGGGTGGCATGCAGCGCAGGCTGGAGATCGCCCGCGGTTTTCTCCACGCGCCTCGTGTGCTGTTCCTCGACGAGCCGACCGTGGGGCTCGACCCGCAGACCCGTTCCTCGATCTGGACCTACATCAACGAGCTCAAAGGGCGCGAGGACATCACGATCTTCCTGACAACGCACTACATGGACGAGGCAGAGAACTGCGACCGGATCGCGATCATCGACCACGGGAGGATCGTCGCCATCGACACCCCCGAGGCGCTCAAGGCCAGCGTCGGCAAGGACCGGGTGCAGATCCACACGGCCGACGACCCGGCGGCGATCGCCTCCCTGGCGGCGCGTTTCGGCATCGAAGCGGCCGTCCACGACGGTGCTGTCACCTTCTCTGTGGCCTCGGGGGAGGAGTTCGTTCCGAAGCTCTTCTCCGAGCTGCCGGTGGCGATCAGCTCGGTGAGCGTCTCGCGTCCCTCGCTCGACGACGTCTTCATGTCCTACACCGGAAGCACCATCCGCGATGCCGAGGCATCGAGCATCGACGTGATGCGCCAAAGGGCTGCACACTGGCGAGGGGGGAGGCGCTGAGATGGTCACACGGGTCGCCAAGGCCACCGTGGATGCCAAGACGGAGGCGGCGCTCGTGGCCGAGATCAGGGTCGCTGTGCCCGAGCACAGCCTGTGGCACAACACCCGCGCGGTGAACATCGTCTGGCGGCGCGAGCTGATCCGCTTCCGCACCGACCGGCTGCGCGCCATCACCTCGCTCATACAGCCGTTCCTGTTCCTGTTCGTGCTGGGGACGGGCCTGTCCACCCTCGCCAGGCGCGGCATGCCACCCGGTGTGGACTTCAAGACCTTCATCTACCCGGGCGTGCTGGCGATGTCGGTCCTTTTCACGGCCGTCTTCTCGGCGGGCTCGATCGTGTGGGACCGGGAGTTCGGCTTCTTGCGCGAGATGCTCGTGGCGCCGGTCAGCCGAGCCTCGCTCGTGGTCGGAAAGTGCCTTGGGGGCACGACGATCGCGACATTCCAGGGCCTCGTCTTCCTTGCCCTGGCAGGCTTCGCGCACGTGCCCTACGATCCCGCGCTGCTGGCGACGCTCGTAGGCGAACTGCTCCTCCTGTCGTTCACCTTGACCGCGTTCGGCCTGATGATGGCCGCCAGGATCAAGCAGTTCCAGTCGTTCATGGCATTGACTCAGATGCTCGTGATGCCACTGTTCTTCCTCTCGGGGGCGCTCTACCCCCTGAACGGGCTGCCTGCCTGGTTGAGCGTGCTGACCAGGATCGACCCGCTGACCTACATCGTCGGGCCGATGCGCCATGCCGTCTTCGACCATCTCACGATTCCCTCCGCGTACGTCCAGCGCCTGGCGCCGGGCATCACCTGGGGCGGTTGGGTCGTTCCCGTGGGGGTCTCATTGGGGATCGTCGCGATCATGGGCCTTGTGATGGGGATCGTGGCCATAGGCGAGTTCCGAAAGACGGAGTGACTCTGTTTCGAAGGTGACGTCCCGGGTGCTGAAACGGGTGCAAGGGCCGAGTACCCTCGGGCAATGGCCGGAACATTCGTCTTTCGGGTGAGCCGAATGGCGCTCGCCGCAGTGACGGTGGCGGCGCTCGCGACTGTGGGCGTGCGCGCATCGGGCGACGCCGCTTCGTTCGCCAGGGCTGTTCCGCGTGGTCCGGCCACGCCGAGGGCCGGGATCGTGCCGCCACGCAACCCCCCGAAGAACATTCCTCCCGTCCCGAATTTCTACGCCTACTGCGCCGTCGGAGCTCTCGATGACACGGCGCCTTGCAACTCGAAGGTGCTGCAGGCCATCGACCGGGCGCGGGGGACCGAGCCGGTCGGCCCACTGCGGTTCAGCCTGGTGAAGTTCCTCAAGCTGAGCGTGGTCGATCAGCTCTTCACGATCGCCAACCTGGAGCGGGTGTCCCGCGGGGAGCCGCCGATGGCCGCGCTCACGGTCCAGATGGACAAGGTGGCACAGGCCGGCGCCGACAGCGACAACGACCCCAGCTGGTCGGATAGGCCGTTGTCCGGGGGAGCCCAGGTGCTCGCCTGGGGGTCGAACTGGGCCGGTGGCAGCGAGAGCGCGCTCGGGGCCGACGACGGCTGGATGTACGACGACGGCTACGGGGGCCACAACGGAGGCTGTATGTCCCCGGCGGCGGCGGGATGCTGGGGGCACCGGGACAACATCCTTCGGCAGTGGCGGGGCGATCTCACCGGCTGCAGCGCGGCCGACTCCCAGCTCGTCATGGGGGCGGCGTACGCACGCTCGGCCAAGTGGGCCACTTCGTTCGCCGAGATCTTCGTTGCCGCCTGTGGTCAAAAGCCCTCCGGCGAGGTCTACACCTGGACCCAGGCTCAGGCCGCGATCGGGCTTGGCTCACCTAGAGCCGTCAGCGCAGCTGTCAGCGCGGGGAACAAGGGCTGTTCGCCGTCAGCTCCAACGACAAGACCTCGTGCACGACGAGGGCAGCGACTCACTTCAAAGGTGACGAGGGCGGGCCTACTTTGGCCCTTCCCAAGGGTCCTTCGGCTCTATTGGCGGATGACGATGTCCTTTAGGTTTGGTTTGCTGCCTGCCTTGTTTCCTGACTCGCGGCCACTTGCGCAGCGTAAGTCGCCGCGGTAGTGCCCGACAGGGAAAGGTTTGACACCACTCGGGGCTCAAAGAACCAGCAGAAAGGAACCTTCGTGAGAAGCCATACAGCGGCGAGGTTCGCAGTTGTGTCGGTCGTAGTGGGCATGGCTATTGCCACTGCGGCCAGCAGCGCGTCGGCGGCGATGACTTCGCCGCGCACGAACTCGTTGTCCCAGAACGTCAAGACTCTGAAGGTGGCGCTCGTAGCGCCGAGCGCGACAAACGACCTTTCCTGGACCCAGACCATGTACAGCGCGCTGGAGAGCCTGAAGGTATCCCAACACCTCCAGCTCGCGGTATCGGCGAACGAGTATGTGACCTCCGACGCGGCGAACATCATTCGCGAGTACGCCTCCCAGGGCTACAACCTCGTCATCGGCCACGGTGGGCAGTACGGCTCGATCATCCAGCAGCTCGCCCCCAAGTTCCCGAAAGTTTCCTTCGCGTGGGGTGCAGTGTCTTCAACCTTCGATCTGCCGAACGTGTTTGCCTACGAGGCGGACGCCAATGATGGCGGCTATGTCCAGGGGTACATGGCGGGGATGCTGAGCAAGTCCCATGTCATAGGCGTGATAGGCCCGATCGCGACCGGTGACGACATGCTCTACGTCGACGGCTTTGTTGCCGGCGTGAAGGCCGAGAACAAGTCCAACGTGATCCACCCGGTCTACACCGGTTCCTACAGTGACGACAGCCTCATGGCAACCGCGGCCAAGACGGATGTGTCAGACGGCGCCGATGTTCTTTCCGCCACGACCCAGTCCTCGGTTGGTGCGCTGGGAATCGCCCGGTCGGACAAGCTACCTTTCTTTGCAAGTGACTGGTCGGAGGCGAGCCTCGCCCCGCACACCGTCGTCTCGTCTCAGGTCTACAACTGGCAGTCGGTGCTCCTTCAGATGTTCACAGCGATCCGATCGGGCAAGCTCGGCGGTGCGACCTACGTGATCGACATCGGCAATGGCGGTGAGACCATCGATTTCAATCGGGGCTACAACCTTGCCGCACCGATCAAGGCAGAAGGTGAGAAGTTGGTCCGGGAAATCACGGAGGGAACGCTCACGCCTCCGCAGTGATTGCCAGGACTCGACAGAGGTGAGCATGCGGCTCTTGATCAGGTCCGGCTACCTGTGGTGCGGTGACGCCGCCGGCACGGAGATAGCCGGCGCGTCGGTTCTCGCCGAGGATGGCGTCGTTACCCACATAGGCACGCAGGACAGGGACTGGCCCGTAGCCGATGACGTGCTGGATGCCTCCGAATGCGTCGTGGTGCCAGGCCTGGTGAACACCCACCATCACCTGTACCAGACCTTGACGAGAGCCTTCACCCCCGCGCTCGCGTGCGATCTGTTTGGTTGGCTGAAGGCGCTTTATCCGGTGTGGGAGCAGCTCGACGAGGAGAGTGCCTACCTGTCAGCGTGGGTGGGCCTCGCCGAGCTGCTGCTGTCCGGCTGTACGACGACCACCGACCATCTCTACGTCCACCCCCGGGGCAGAACTGGGTTGATCGAAGCCGAGATCTCAGCAGCGGCAGAGCTCGGGATCCGGTTTCATCCGACGCGCGGCTCCATGTCGCTGGGCACCGACGACGGCGGGTTGCCCCCGATGGCAGTCGTGCAGGACGAGGACGAGATCCTGGCTGACTGTCAACGGCTCGTTGAGCGCTACCACGACCCATCACAAGGGTCGATGCTTCAGATCGCGCTCGCGCCCTGCTCGCCATTCTCGGTCACCCCACAGCTCATGCGACGCTCGGCCGAGCTCGCCGAACGTCTAGATGTCCGCTTGCACACCCACCTTGCGGAGACAACCAACGAGACGGCCTACTGCGCAGAGGTCTTCGGCGTGCGCCCACACGAACTTGCAGGCCAACTGGGCTGGCTGTCGACCCGCACTTGGTTCGCGCACGCCGTTTGGAGCGACGCAGCCGAGATCGCCCGACTTGCCGCAACCGGGACTGGCGTGGCTCACTGCCCCACATCGAACATGATGATCGGCGCTGGGCTTTGCCCAGCCGTTGACATGCGCCGGGCCGGAGTGATCGTCGGCCTTGGCTGCGACGGGTCAGCAGCTCACGATGCGAGCGACCTGTGGGGGGAGGTCCGTCAGGCGCTCCTGCTTGCCCATCTCCGGGACGGCCCCGCCGCCTTGACGGCGCGCGGTGCGCTGGAGATGGCAACCGGTGGTGGCGCCGGGTGCCTCGGGCGCACCGATATCGGTTCGCTTGAGGTCGGCAAGTGCGCCGATATGGCGTGCTACCCGCTTACTGGACTGTCAACTGCCGGGGCGGTACTCGATCCAGTCGAGGCGATCGTCCGGTGCGCGGTGCGCGGGGCAGCGCACACCGTGGTCAACGGGCAAGTCCTCGTCCGTGACGGCCGACTGAACAACGAGGACCTTGACGACCGTGTGGCGCGGCACCGGGCGCTCGCGCGGAGATGGGCGGAGCGCCTGAGGCCTGCGGGTCCCTGGCTCTGACGCCACCGCAGGCACCCCGACTAGTGTGACCGGGAAGTGGAACCAAGAGTCGGCGCACCCAGAGTTGCGGTCATAAGAGGCGACGGGATCGGCCCTGAAGTTGTCGCGGAAGCGCTCAAAGTCGTCGATGCCGCCGGGGTCGAGATCGAGACGATCGAGTACGACCTCGGTGCCGGCCGATACGAGCGCACGGGCGAAGTGCTGCCCGACTCGGTCCTCGACGAGCTCAGAGAAGCCGACGCCATCCTGCTCGGCGCCGTCGGACCGCCGATCGGGTCGACGGCGGTGCCACCGGGAGTCATAGAGCGCGGCCTTCTCTTGAAGCTTCGCTTCGAGCTCGACCTGTACATCAACCTGCGGCCGTTCAACGGGGTCCCGGGTTCGATCGCCCCCGACGCGGACCTCGTCCTCGTGCGCGAGAACACGGAGGGCCCTTATGTGGGCGAGGGCGGGGCGCTCAGGCGGGGCACGCCGTTCGAAGTTGCCACGCAGGGGTCGGTCAACACCCGTCACGGAGTCGAGCGCTGTGTCCGGTATGCCTTCGGGCTCGCCGAGCGCCGCAAGGCCCACCACGTGACCCTCGTGCACAAGACCAACGTGCTCACCTATGCGGGCGGCCTCTGGCAGCGTGCGTTCGACTCGGTGGCTCTCGAGCACCCGGGCGTCGCCACCGGGTACAACCACGTCGACGCCGCCTGCATCGTCCTTGTCGAGAATGCCACCCGCTACGACGTCGTGGTGACCGACAACCTGTTCGGCGACATCCTCGCCGACCTCGCGGGCGCCGTCACCGGCGGCATCGGACTCGCGGCGTCGGCCAACCTCAACCCGGCCCGCACCGGCCCGTCTGTCTTCGAGCCGGTCCACGGCGCCGCGTACGACATCGTCGGCACCGGGAAGGCGAATCCCCTGGCCGCGATCCGCTCCGCGGCCATGATGCTCGAGCACCTGGGCGAGGTCGCCGCATCAGAGCGCGTAACCAAGGCGGTGCTCGAGTTGCAGATTGAGATGGCCGGTTCCTCCGAGCCTTGGAGCACGTCCGGCGTTGGCGATGCAGTCATAAGGAGGTTGTGACGGTGCCCATCACCCCGACGGCAAAGATCTGGATGGACGGCGAGCTCATCGACTGGGACAAGGCAACTGTGCATGTGCTCACGCACAGCTTGCACTACGGGATGGGGGTGTTCGAAGGCATCCGCGCCTACCCGACGGCCAACGGGCCGGCGATCTTCCGCTTGCGCGACCACGTCAAGAGGATGTTCAGGGGGACCCGCATCCTGCAGATGGACCTGCCGTACTCCGAGGACGAGGTCTTCGAGGCGGTCAAGCTCGCCGTGGCGGAGAACGGGCTCGACAGCTGCTACATAAGGCCGCTCGCCTACCTCGGCTATGGCGAGATGGGCATGAACCCCATCGCGTGCAAGGTGAGGCTTTCGATCGCGGTGTGGCCCTGGGGCGCCTACCTCGGCGACGAGGCGATGCGTACCGGCATCCGCCTCAAGATCAGCTCCTGGGCCCGCAACGACCCGCGTTCTGTGCCGACGGCCGCCAAGTGTTCCGGGCTGTACGTCAACTCCTCGCTCGCGAAACTGGAGGCGGCACGCGCCGGCTACGACGAAGCCCTCATGTGCACCACGAGCGGGCTGATCTCCGAAGGCACGGGTGAGAACGTCTTCGTCGTGCGTGGAGGCAGGCTCTACACCCCGCCGCCGTCGGGCGCGGGGTCGCTCGAGGGCATCACGGCGGACACCGTCGCCACCTTCGCCCATGACCTCGGCCACACCGTCAGCGAACGTGAGATGCGTCGGACCGACCTCTACATGGCCGACGAGGCGTTCCTCACCGGCACGGCCGCAGAGGTCGTTCCGATCGGCTCGGTCGACGACCGCCTGGTCGGGACGGGAGAGCCCGGACCGATCACGCGCGAGATCCAGGACCTCTACAACGCGACCGTCCGGGGCACGGTGGACCGGTACAAGGACTGGCTCGAATATGTCACCTGAGCCCAACCTCCCCGACGCCGTCGACATCTACGACACGACGCTGCGGGACGGTTCGCAGCAGGAAGGCATCTCGCTGACCGTCGACGACAAGCTGCGCGTAGCCGAGCAGCTCGACCATCTGGGCGTCTCGTACATAGAGGGCGGCTGGCCGGGTGCGAACCCGAAGGATGAGGAGTTCTTCGCCCGGGCTGCCAAGGAGCTGCGGCTCAAGACCGCGACGCTCGTCGCCTTCGGCTCGACGCGCCGTCCCGGCGGGCAGACAGGCTCCGACGAGACGCTCCGCCACCTCATCGAGGCGGGCACCGAGGTCGTCTGCATCGTGGCGAAGTCGTCCGACCTGCACGTCACCGAGGCGCTGCGCACGACGCTCGACGAAGCGGTCGCCATGGCGGCCGACTCGGTGGCGTACCTGCGCCAAGCGGGTCGGCGCGTCTTTTTCGACGCCGAGCACTTCTTCGACGGTTACAGCCGCGACGCGGAGTTCGCACTCCGCGTCCTTCGGGCGGCCGAGGAGGCCGGCGCCGAGGTGCTCGTGCTCTGCGACACCAACGGCGGCACCCTGCCCCACGTCGTCGGCAAAGTCGTGGCCGATGTGAGGCAGCGCTCGTCGGCCATGATCGGTGGTCACTTCCACAACGACGGCGGTTGCTCGGTGGCGAACTCCCTTGCGGCCGTACGCCAAGGTGCCACCCACATTCAGGGCTGCATCAACGGCTACGGCGAGCGCACGGGGAACGCGGACCTCTCGGCGATCATCGCGAACCTCAGCCTCAAGATGGGCATCAAGACGATCCCGGCCGACAGGCTCGAGCGCCTCACCTCAGTGGCCCACCACATCGCTGAGATCGTCAATCTCACCCTTGATCCGCAACGCCCCTACGTCGGGACGGCGGCGTTCGCGCACAAGGCCGGTCTGCACACGAGCGCCCTCATCCGCAGGTCCGACGCCTACGAGCACATAGCGCCCGACGTCATCGGCAACGGGACCCGCGTCGTCGTGAGCGAGCTGGCGGGGCGCTCGACGCTTCAGCTGAAGGCCGCTGAGCTCGGCCTCGAGCTCGACTCGCCGGCGTTGGGGCGGGTCCTGGAGTCCCTCAAGCACCTCGAGCACAACGGCTATCACTTCGAGGTCGCCGACGGGTCCTTGGAGCTCTTGATGCGGGCCGCAGCCGGTGCCCTCGGGGGGCGGCTGGGGGACCTTTTCCGGATCGAGTCGTTCCGGGTCATCACGGATTGGCGCGCCCGGGACGGCATCGCGGCCGACGAGGGCGCCGGTGAGGGCGGTCCGGTTCTGGTCCATCCTTGGTCCTCGCCGGGCGAGCTCACAACCGAAGCGACGGTGAAGGCCCACATCGGCCCCGAGCGGGTCGTGGCGACTGCAGAGGGGAACGGGCCGGTGAACGCGCTCGATGCCGCCCTCCGGCTCGCCATCGAGCCGCACTTCGAACAGCTGCGCAACGTGCATCTGATCGACTACCGGGTACGTGTCCTGGACACGTCCAAGGGGACCGGGGCGGTCACGAGGGTGCTCCTCGACACCGCCGACGCCGAAGGCAGCTGGTCGACGATCGGAGTTTCGGAGAACATCATCGAGGCCTCCTGGGAGGCGCTCGTGGACTCGGTGGTCTTCGGCCTCATCCGTGCCGCGGCCGGTGACGCCGGGGCGGCGAAGACAGAGGAAGTGCCGTGACCCAGCCGAAGTTCGCTCCCATCATGGAGCAGCACGAGGTCCGCGAGGTGCAGCGGATCGGCCCTCCTGCGCCCTGGATGACCCATCGCCCAGGGGAGAGCCGTCCCGCACCGCAGCCGCCACGCAAACACGGCCTCGGTGTCCCCGGACCCGATCAGGGCTACGCCATCGGGCTCGCCACCCGTTTCGAAGAGCGCCTCGTGCTCGAGCCCGGCGAACGCGCCGATGACGTGCTGGCGGGCGCTGTCGCCATCGCGCTGCGCCGGGCGGCGATATTCGGCCGCGCCCCGATCGCGGCGGACATCGAACTGGCGCTCAGGCTTTTCAAATACCTCGTCGGCGAGGAGGGGACCTGGCCGTCCGGCGATCTTGTCGCCTTGCGCCGGGCGCGCTTTGACGCCGCGGCGCACGACTACTGGCGCCGGCGGGCGCTCGTCGACGCGGTCCCCGAGGAGACCTTCCGGTTCAGCCCCGAGAAACTCACCAAGCGACTCGAGAACGAGCCTTCGTGCTGGCGGGAGCTGGTCGGCGCCTGACCGAGGCGGTCCGGCACCCATCCCGGGCCAGGAGCACTCAGCGGCGCAGCGGGCGGGCCAAGCCCGGCGTGCTCACAGCGTCGGGTGTGAGCGAACGTCTTGGGAGGCCAGAGCCGACCGTGACGTCGCGGCAGCTGATCGCAACGCTGCGTCGATGTCACGCAGGTGGTGCTCGCCTTCGTGGAGGGCGTGACGCCCGAGCCAGACAACGGTGCGCTCGGTGGAGTTGTATAGGCAGTGGCGCTGCCACTGTGCCTCGTCGAGGCCCTCGAAGGCCCAGGCGAGCATCTCGGCCGCGACCTTGAGCTCACGGCCCACATCGGCCGGTTCCTCGGCGCCGTAGCGCGCCAGGCTCGCCCGCTCGTCGCGGTACATCGGGGCGAAGCTCGGGCAGTCCTCCACCAGTGCGAGATACAGCCGTTCACGAAGTACCAGGAAGACGTCGCGGACGTGGCATGCGTATTCGAGTGCCGACCAGATGCGCGGTCCCGGCCGGGTGCGTATCGTTACCCCGAGCGTCGGGTCGGCTCGCTCGTTGGAGACCCGCATGGCGAAACGGCCTCCCAACGATCGCAACGTGCCGGGCACGGCACCGGGGCCGAGCGCGTCGTAGTCGAATTGGCATTCTTCGCAGCGATCCACTCCTACATCGTGGCCGATCGGCCGGCCGCGCGTGGTGGCAGTGGCCTCGACACGATAGCGTCACGTCCTGACAGGCCAGGTTTGGCCGTAAGCGGTCACGATGTCATCGGAGGCAGGCCATGGGTTTCATGGACAAAGTAAAGGCGCAGGCGACAGTTCTGGCCGAGAAGGCCCAGGAGGGAGCCAAGGCCGGGCAGGCCAAGCTCTCGGACATGCAGGCGAAGAAGCATGCCGACGCGCTTCTCCTCGAGCTCGGCGGCATCGTCTACTCCCAGCAAGCGGGTCGCGCTCCTCAGGACGCCGACGCAAAAGTTTCCGACCTGATCACTCAGCTCCAACATCACGAGGCCGAGCACGGGCCGATCGCGGTGACCTCTGCGACGCTGATGGCACCGGCAGCTCCCGACGGGGGCTCGTTTGTCCCCACGCCGACGCAGGCGACTGACACCCCGGAGCAGCCCTCGACCCCGGCCGCGACCACGGTGACCGGCGGCGGTGGGATCCCGGGTTCTGCGGGCGGTATCCCCCAGTCGAGCGGTGGCATCCCCACCGGTTCCTACTCCTCGGACGCGGAGGAGACTTCGTAGCTCATAGCGGCGGGCCTAGCGCGCCCGCCGTGGTCCAAGCGAGCGCCGCTTCACCTTCGATGTCTAGCCGAGGTCGGTAGCTCAAGGAGTAAGTGGCCTGGCGACCATGGCGGCCATGGCCCGTTCTTGTTCCCATCCCAGTCCGCGGCGCCGCCAGTCCGGAGGCCTCTTGCAGCGCGGCGCCCGGGAACCGCTCCGCCGGGCAGCTCGTTGCGTGGCCGCGGGAGTTGTCGCGGCCCTTCTCGGCTCCTGCACGTCCCCGGCCCCCCGGGGAGCCGGACACGAGAGCGTCGTGCAGTCGGCCGGGCCAGTCCAGGGGGCCCGGGCGGCGCAAAGTGTCCGGGCTGATCCGATCTCACCGGGGGGGCGAGGGCTTGAAGCCAGCCCGGAGGTCGTCGCCTCGGTGCTCTCCGCATGGAGGGCCGAAATGGAGGCTTTCTACGTGGCGAGCCTGCACGGCGACGTGTGGTCTCGCCGCCTCGGCCGCGGCGTCGTAGCGGGGAGCCCGGCAGACGAGGCGATGCTCTCCTTTCTTTCGGCCCAGGCGGCGTCCGGTGTCGCCGGGCCGTCGACATGGCGCATCGGCAAAGCGCGTGTCGTGTCGCTCGGTCGTTCGAGGGCCGTCGTGGCGGCGTGTTCCTACGACCCTGGCAGTCACTTCCGCTCCGGTCATCTCGCCGCGCCGGGTGACCTCGGCGGGGGGGCCGCGCTCACGGCGTACCTCTCCGACATGACCGAGGTACGGGGCTCGTGGAGACTGGAGAGGACCGTGACCTCCGACTTGGCCGATTTTGCTGGGCCGGGTGCCTGCGGGCGACTCGTTTCCCGGCTCGTGGCGGCGCATGCCCGCGCAGGCGCCGAGAGCGCCGCCCGTGCCGGCGACGGGGGTGGAGCAGGCTCGACCGGCACGTCAATCTGGTCCTCGGTGTGGTGGCTCGGCACTCCGCTGGGCCCGGGACCGTACACGGGCGGTACCACAGTTGGTCTCGCGCTCTGCGTCTGGCACGACGTCGGGTCTTCGCTGAGCAGCCTCAACGCTGCCCTCGCCGGCGCCGGGCTTCCGGCCGGCTACTGGACCCCACCGCGGGCCGGCGGCTATCCCGGCATCTGGTCGGTCGAGCTCTGGGCCACGACGCTGTTGAAAGGGGCCGCATCGTCGGATCACTTCGACGTCGTCGCCTGCCCGAATCCGGGCGAGGTCCCCCCTGACGGGGGCTACATCGAGGCCGACATGCCGCCCGCCGCCGGAGCGACCGGCAAGGTCATGTACCTGTGGATCTACTGGGACACGGTGCCGGACCCGGCCGCCTCGGGTCTCCCGCCGTTGATCTACGAAGCGCTCGCCAGGGCCGTGCTCCCGTCCCCGATCATCTCCACATCTCCCTCGTCGATCGACGCCTTCAGCGACGCGACGATCGTGAACTTCCCGACGTGGTTGTGGATCCAGCCCTCGGCCTGGAGAACGGTCACCGCCACGGCATCTGGCGGTGGGCTTGTCGCCACGGTGTGGGCGACCCCGATGAGCCTGACCTGGCGGGCGGGGTGGAGCTTTTCCGAGCCGGGCGACGACCCCGAGGGCGGGGTCACACTCGCCCCGGAGGACCTCGACCTCGCTTGCGCCGGGCCCGGTGCCTCCTATGACGAGTCGCTCGCACCGACTGCGCAAGCAAGCGCCTGCCAGTGCGTCTTCACCCAGTCCACCTTCGGGACCGATCAGGCGCTGGAGGCGTCGATCTCATGGCAGGTTGATTGGGCGCTGTCCGATGTCGCCGGGATCGTCGGGGGTGAGGGCCGGCTCGGCGACTCCGCTTCCAGTGCCACGCGTCCGCTGCGTGTGCTGCAGGTCGAGTCGGTGCTCACCGCGCCCTGACAGGTCTCCAAGGCGCGCACCGCCTCCCAGGGCGGTCCGGCATGTGACCTCGGGTGGGAGTCTCCAATGCAATCGGGCACACCTGAGGTCCGCTCGTCGCTGTGGCGATGTCGCGGCCGCGCGCACCGTTATCGTCTGACCGGTGAGCTCGGGTCATCCGCAACCTCGTCGGCTCCGTAGCCGAAGTGAGGTGCAACCCGAACTGGCGAACGCGAGCGATGCCAACCTCGCGCTCGCGATCGCCCGTTATTGGGAGGATGCTCTCGCAGAGGCGTACCGGCGGCACGCCGGCGCCGTTTTCGGCCTGGCCCGGCGGTTGCTGCACGAGCGGGCGGCCGCCGAAGAGGTCGTGCAAGAAGTGTTCGTGAGATTGTGGAACGCTCCGGACCGGTTCGACCCGGAGCGGGGGACCTTGCGGTCGTACCTACTCGCCCAGGCACACGGACGAACGGTCGACCAGCTCCGCTCGGAGGTGGCCCGGCGCCGTCGGGAAGAGCGCGGGGCGCGGGAGACCGCCCTCGGCGGCTACGACGTCGAGCACGAGGTCGGGGACATCATCGTCGCCGACCACGTTCGCGAAGTCCTCGGTGGCCTGCCCGACACCGAGCGGCGGCCGATCGAACTGGCCTACTTTCGTGGCCACACCTACCGGGAGGTGGCGGTGATCCTCGGCGAACCGGAGGGCACCGTGAAGAGCAGGATCCGGAGCGGGCTGAAGCGTATGCACGCTCAGCTCAGCGTCTCCGGTTTGGGTCTGAAAGGCGAACAGCTGTGACACACGACGAGATCGAGGAGATGCTCGGTGTCTATGCGCTCGACGCGCTCGATCCCGAAGAGCGCCAGGAGATCGACGACCACCTCGCCTCCTGCCCGCGGTGCCGTGCCGAGCTCGCCGCCCACCGTGAGGTCGCGGCCCTCCTGGGCAACCCGGTCGGCGAAGCCCCGGCTACCGCGCCCGAAGAGGTCTGGGACCGGATCGCATCTTCGCTTCAGGACGAGCCACCTGCCCTCCCGCCTCTGGCGCGGCGCGGCTTACGGCGAAATCTCGCGTTGTTCGTGCCGCTCGGAGCGGTCGCAGCGGGCCTGATTCTGGTTGTCGCGTTGTTGGCGGCCAAGGTCGGCGACTTGAGCCAGCAGGTCAGCAGCCTCAGGCACCAGGCGGGCGTCACCAGCGTGCTCCTCGATCCCACGCACAGGATGGTGGAGCTCACCTCGGCGGCGCACCCGCGCTGGCGGGCGACGGTGGTCATCTTGGCGAATGGCGAGGGCTACCTCATCAACCCGTCCATGCCTCCGCTCACCAGCTCGCAGACGTTCCAGCTCTGGGCCCTGTCGCGTGGCAAGGTCGTCTCGCTCGGCGTGCTCGGTTCGCACCCGGGCGGTGCGCCTATCCGGGTCCAGCCCACGATGACGGTGCTCATGATCAACGCCGAGCCGCTCGGGGGCACGCCGGTGCCGACGACGCCGGTGCTCGTGCAGGGAAGCCTGCCGGTCGGCTTGTGAGACCACCCGGGGGACCGCGAACGGCTCATCGGTGAGAGACTTCTCCCACTAACGGGGAGGCCTGCCGTGGCTATCGAAACTTCGCTCAGTTACCCGGACATAAGTGCTCAGGGATTCGCCCATCCCGCGGACCGGGCGGCCGCTGCGGCGCTGCACACCGTCCCGATGCTCGATCGCGTGATCAAGAAGCTCAGTGAGGTCGGCTACGAGCGCAAGCTCCGCCAGCTGATGCTCGGCACGGCCGTGCGCCTCGGGGAGGACCAGCTGCCCGAAGTGTGGGCGATGCAACGCCGGTACGCCCACACCTTCGATATCGCCACCTGCCCACAGCTGTATGTGACCCAGTACCCGGTGGGGAACGCGCTCACGATCGGCGCCAACGAACCCGTGACGCTGGTCTCCTCGGGGCTGGCGAGATCGTTCGAGTCCGACGAGCTGCACTCGGTGCTCGCGCACGAGATGGGCCACGTGCTGGCGGATCACGTGACCTTCATGACGACCTTCGAGCTCGTGCAACTCGTCATGAACGGAGTGCTGCGCGGGGCGCCGTTGGCCGGCCTGCCCCTGAAAGCGCTCTACTACGCCCTGCTCGAGTGGTCGAGGGCGGCCGAGCTGACGGCCGATCGCGCAAGCGCTCTCGGGACCGGGGACCCGCTTTTGACCTGCCGGACCCTGATGCGCATGGCGGGTGGTCCGGTGCCGGGCCTGGACCTCGACGCGTTCATACGCCAGGCGACCGAGTACGAGGGAGAGGGCGATCCCTTCGCGCGATACTCGCGTTTCTGGTCGGAGATCGGCACGACGCACCCCTTCCCCGTGCGCAGGGTCAAAGAGCTCGTGGCGTGGGTGGCGTCGGGGGACTTCGACCGGCAGCGGTCCGGGGGCTATCTCCGGCGCGGCCAGGAACCGCCGCCCTCGGCCGAGTTCGACGCGGCGCTCAGGCACTACCGGCAACGCTTCGCCAAGATCGTCGAGCGCGCCGGTGGCGGCGTGCAGCAGGTCGTGAGCCGCTTTGCCACCTGGCTCGACAGCGACAACGCCGGTGACGGCGAGGAGTTCGAGCCCTGAGCAGGCCGGCTCAGGCCAGGAAGGACCGGGGCAGAGCCTCGAACATGTCGGCGGAAAGGGCGAGTGACTCGACGTCGACGCGTTCGTCGTCGCCGTGGAACATCGACAGGAACTTTTCGAAGCTCAACCTGTCCGAGAACATCCCGAAGCCGTACGCGACCGCGCCCCGTCGGCGGAAGAACCGGCCGTCGGTGGCGCCTGTCTAGAAGTAGGGCACCGGCTCGGCGCCGGGGTGGAAGCGCTTCACCATGGCGGCGAGCTCGTGCCACAGCGGTGTGCCGACCGGCGACTCGCTGGCAGGGTCGTTGTGGGCCCACACGATGTCGACCTTGTCGCCCAGGTCCCCGATGGCCTCGGCCAGCAGCGACCGCACGTCAGCCTCGCTCTGGCCCGGCAGCGTCCTCACGTCGAGGTCCACTTCGACCTGATCGGGGATCACGTTCAGCTTCGTGCCGCCGCGGACGATCGTCGGGGCGATCGTCATGTGGGTGCAGGCGTGCGCCTGGCGGGCGAGCCCGGCATGGGGGAACGACTCGCAGATGTCGTCGATCCTGGCCGGGTCGAGGAACATCGCCCCGATCTCGTCGGGCAGCGACATGCCGGCCACGAAACGGCGCCACGCGTCGTGCACGCTCGCCGGCGGCCTGAACGCCGCGAGGCGCCCTACGACCGCGGCTGCGGACACGAGGGCATTGTCGGTATGCAACGGAGCCGAGGCGTGGCCTGCCACTCCCCGGACGCGCAGGCGGCACCAGCAGCTTCCCTTCTCGCCCACCATGACCGGGAGTCGCCGACCGCCCGGTGTCTCGATGGGGACACCCCCGGACTCGGTGATGACGTAATCGGCTCCCACCGATGAGGGGGCATGCTCGCTGAGCCAGCCCGCGCCGTGGGAGCCGAGGGCCTCCTCGTCGGCGACCGCCGCCAGGATCAAGGTGCCGCGGGGACGAAAGCCACTGCGGGCGAGGCGCCCGAACGCGACGGCCATGGCGGCGGTGATGTTCAACATGTCGACAGCGCCTCGGCCCCAGACCTCGCCGTCGACGAGCTCACCGCCGAAGGGGTCCCGGCTCCAGGTGTCCGGGTTCACCGGCACGACGTCGGTGTGGCCGAGATAGCACAGCGCCGGCGCGCCGGGGTCGCTCCCCTCGATGCGCGCCACGAGCGAGACGCGGCCCGGGAGCGGCTCATAGCTCTCCAGGTCACACCCTGATCCCTCGAGCCGGGTGCGGAGAAGGTCCGCGTTGGCGATCTCGTGGCCGGACGCGTCGGTGCCGTCGTTGACACAGGCGTTGCGGACCATCTGTCGGAGAAGGTCGACCACTTCAGGGTCCCGCACCTCGGAGCCGCCCGTCATCACGCGCTCTTCGGTTCGATCCGCCGCCACATCACCACGTGGGGCCCGATGGAACGGATAACCCATTCCGGGCCCCAGGTTCGAAAGCCCGCGCGCTCGTAGAAGGCAACGGCGCTCATACGCGCGTTGCACCAAAGGAGGTCACCGCCCGCGGCGGCCACATGGTCGAAGACGGCTTTGAGCACTGACGACCCGATGCCCTGGCCCTGGGCGTCGGGACGGGTGGCCATCCCGCGAAGACGCCATGTCGTCGTTGCGCTCCCGGCACCGGGAGGAACCCCGGCCTCGGTCACGTCGAAAGGTGCCGGCTCGGGGAACACCGTCGCCACACCGACAATGGCGCGGCTGGCGCGCTCGATTGCGCCGAAGGTTGCCGTGCCCGGCTCGTCGTCGTTCTCCCAGACCACCTCCGCGATGTTCTGGTGCGGCCTGAGGACAGCATGGCGCAACGGATAGCTCTCGGCTGTCGGGATCACTTCGACGTCCACTTCCACACCCCCGAGCGTACCGAGGGCCCCCGGCGTGCTCCAGCCCGCGGTATCTGAGCGGGTCAAGGGTCACTCTTCGTCGTCCACACGAAGGTGACATTTCGGGTGACTCGAAGGTGAGGCCTGGGGTGATAAGGGCCACTTGCCTTGACCGTGTCAGTGGTCATGTCGATGGTTAGCCAACGAACCCGCGACCGGTTGCGGAGGCTGTCGACCAGCTGTCAGTGCAGGGTTTTCGGGCATCCCATCTTGACGGTGATGTCGGGATCGATGAGCCCGGTGATCCGCACGGGCGAGCTGATAATCGACGCCTCGGTGTCCGCGACACAGGCGGCACAGCTCCGCGTGGGCCAGATCATCACTTTCAGCGAGGGGTCGGCCATCGGGCGGTTCCTCACCCATCGGATCGTGGCTATCCACACTGTCGGGGGCCAGGTCTCCTACAGCACAAAGGGGGACGCCAACGACGCCCCCGATGCCGGCCTGGTGCCCTCGGCGAAGGTCATCGGCGTCCACCAGTCCAAGCTCGCCGGCGGCGGCACCTCGGCTGACGACTACCGGGGGGCGGTCGCGGGCACCGCCAGCTGCTCACCTGCCCTGAACTCGAGACGCGTCCCGTCGCGGTCGATCCTCCACACCGACTTGTTGCCACGGACCGTGAAGCCTTCACCGTCGGCGACGAGCGCGGTCTCCTCGTCGATGCCGACAAGCGTCGCGTCCGGCGGCGTCCGCGCCATCATGCGGTCGGCCAGCCCGGGCATCCACTGCTCGAAACGGTCGAAGTGGGGGAGCACCACGAGCTGCGGCACGACGGCGAGGCCCTCACCGCTGTAGCGCCCAGGTCGGCGGAAGTCGTCCGCGAGCCTGCTGAGCGCGCAGGCACCGGCCGAGCAGCCCGCGAGAGCTGCGCCCGAGCGCCAAGCCTGCAGGATCGCCTGCCAGACTGCCGTGCCGGCGAGCGTGTTGGCGAGATACCCGGGATTGCCGCCGGAGAGGTAGACGAGGCCGGCTCCGGCCACCTGGGAGGCGAGTTCGGGGCTGTCGGCGTCCTCCCGGTCGAGCACCTCGAGGGGCACGGGCTCTACGCCCATCGAGACGTAGTGCGCGGTGGCGAGATCGGTCCAGTAGCGCACCCGCTCCGGCCCCTCTTCTGCGGAGGCCGTCGGGAGGAAGACGGCGCGTTGCGGGCGACCGGCCAGCAGTTCGGCGTCGACGGGGACCATCACCTCGAGGAACTCGCCGCTTCCCACCAACGCCACCGGCCCGGCTCCATCGGTGCGGCTCACGGCCTTGGACCTGACCGTGTCGGCATCCGGTTTACGCTAATGGTCCGGGAGCTCGCGCCGGCCCGCTCAGGGCCGCGTCGGCTCTCGTGTCACGCGCCGCGTGCTGTTCCCGCACCACGACCGCTCCCGACCAAGACTGCCCTCATGATCACCGCCACCGACGTCGAGCTCACTGCCGGAGGCCGCCAGCTCCTCGAGCCGGTGACCTTCCAGGTCGCGCCCGGGGACAGGATCGGGCTCGTAGGGCGTAACGGGGCGGGCAAGACCACCCTCGCCCGGGTGCTCGCCGGCGAGGCTCTCCCGGCGGGGGGCACGGTCCGCCGCTCCGTACCGGTGGCGTACCTCCCCCAGGATCCCCGCACCGGGGACCTGAACGTCATCGCGCGGGACCGGATCCTCGGGGCGAGGGGCCTCGACCGAATCGTCCACGAGCTCCAGGTGGCGCGCACGGACATGGGCCATGGCGACGCCGAGCACCAGAGCCGGATCCTCAGCCGTTACGCCAGGCTCGAGGAGCAGTTCCACCTCCTCGGCGGATGGGCGGCCGAGGCCGAGGCCGGTTCGATCGCCTCCAGCCTGGGACTGCCCGACAGGGTGCTCACCCAGCCGCTCGGCACGCTGTCGGGAGGCCAGCGGCGCAGAGTGGAGCTGGCCAGGGTGCTGTTCTCGGGTGCTCCCACTCTTATCTTGGACGAGCCGACGAACCACCTTGACGCCGACTCGATCACGTGGCTGCGCCATTTCCTCCGGGCTCACGACGGTGGGCTGATGGTGATCAGCCACGACGGTGAGCTCCTCGACTCGGTCGTCAACAAGGTCTTCCACCTCGACGCGACGCGGACCCAGCTCGACGTGTACCGCCTCGGATGGAAGGCGTACCTGGAACAGCTCGCAGTCGACGAGCGCCGCAGGCGCCGCGAGCGGGCCAACGCCGAGCGCAAGGTTGTAGAGCTCAAGGCTCAAGCCGACCGCATGCGCGCCAAGGCCACGAAAGCCCGCATGGCCCACAATCTGGACCGGCGCGCAGCTCGTCTCACCGAGGGGCTCGAGGACGTCCGGCGGGCGGACAAGGTGGCCAGGTTGCGTTTCCCCGCTCCTTCACCGTGCGGCCGCACCCCCCTCAGCGCGACCGGGCTCACCAAGTCCTACGGGTCCCTGGAGGTGTTCTCGGGCATCGACCTCGCCATCGACCGCGGCAGCCGCGTGGTCATTCTCGGGCTCAACGGCGCGGGCAAGACCACCCTGTTGCGCGTGCTGTCGGGGATCGAGCGGCCCGACGCCGGCGAAGTCGTCCAGGGCCACGGCCTCAAGCTGGGCTACTACGCCCAGGAGCACGAGACGTTGGACCCGACGCTGAGCGTGTACGAGAACGTGCGGCACAACGCACCGCCCGCCGTGAGCGACGCGGAGCTCCGCCGCATCCTGGGTTCGTTCCTGTTCGGCGGCGAGCGCATCGAACAGTTGGCGGGCACCTTGTCGGGTGGCGAGAAGACCCGTCTCGCGCTCGCGACCCTTGTCGTGTCGGCGGCGAACGTCCTGCTCTTGGACGAGCCGACGAACAACCTGGATCCCGCCAGCCGCTCCGAGGTGCTGAAGGCGCTGCACAGCTATGCCGGCGCGATCGTGCTCGTCACCCATGATCCCGGTGCCGTGCAGGCCCTCTCCCCCGAGCACGTCGTTCTCATGCCCGAGGGCGTGGAGGACACCTGGAGCGACGACCTCGGCGACCTCGTCGCCCTCGCGTGAGCTCTGCGCGGTCTGAGTGGTGCGGATGAGGCGTCACCTGAATAGCTTTGTGAAAGGCGCTACGGGCGGGAGGGCCCTCATGGGTGGCGAACTGCTGCCGACGCCGGCCGAGGTCATGGCCAAGGCGACCAGGATGCTGCAGCGGGTCATGTTGCTGCAGGTCCTGTGGTTCGCGTGCTTCATGGCAGGCGGCCTGGCGACGATCTGGACGGCGTGGAAGAACACGCACCTGCCTGCGGCGTGCACTGCTCACGTCCCGGGCACTACGGCGGTGATCGCGGGTTGCGGTCACCACTCGTACCACTGGCCGGTGCTCCTGGTGCTGGTCGGGATCATCGGGCTGTTCGTGACCGGGTACGTGGCGACACGTCTGGCGGTCAAGTACCTCGGTGCGGGAGCGGCTGCCTTCTTGCGCAGCGGCCGCCGCTTCATGGGGCCGATGGGCCCGCGTCCGGGGGGCGAGAACATGGCCGGAGGATTCCCCGGCTCCGGCGGAGGCGTGCCGCACGGCTTTGATCCCGGTCTTCCGCCCGGCAACCCCAGGCCGCCGGCCCCCCCGCCTGCCTGACGGCGGTTCGGACCGCGCTATCAGGTGTCAAGGCAGGAAGCGGCGGTAGCGCACTTCCTCGTGGCGTTCGTCGGCCACTTCGAAGATCTTGCGGGCGCCATCGAGGCGCCAGCCGTGATGCTCGTAGAAGGCCCGTGCCCGAAGATTGTCGGCCAGTACCCACAAAGCGGCTTGTGGGTAGCCATCGCGGGTGAGCCGATCGAGCGCGCCGTCCATGAGGACGCTCCCGACACCTCGGCGCCATTGGCCCGGGTCGACGTAGCAGGCGTAGATCTCACCGAGTGACGGCTCGTCGATGTCCGTGCCACGGTAGGCCCCGCCACCCAGCCAGCCGGCCACCTCGCCGTCGAGCTCAGCGACGAGCAAGAACCGACCCTCGGCCTCGGCGCCGAGGATCTGGGTCTGCCAACCCAGCGTGCGTTGGGGGAGATCGGCGCCCAGAGACTTGAGAAAGCTGTCCGAGATCACGCCCGCGTAGCCGCTCTGCCAGGACCGCACGTGGGAGGACGCGATCGCGGCGGCGTCGGCCACTTCCGCCCGGCGTACGAGAAGAGTCATGGCTGAGTCTGTCATCGCCACGGGCGCGCCACGAGTGCCCGGTTCTCGGGCAGCTCTCCGCCCCTTTGCTTATCGAACATATGTTCGTATACTTCGGCCATGGCCACGTATGCTCTTGCCGGGACGCCGTCAGCTTCCGGTGCCCGACCGGTTGCCAGCATCGCTGTGCCGGGTCCCCGCCCCCGCCCTGTGACGGGCCCGTTGCCGGCGGAGCGGGTTCTGCCGGTTCTCCCGGAGCTGGCCGGGCTGTTCCCTGGCGGCGGCCTCCCGAGGGGCGGCACGGTCCTGCTCGGGCCGGCATCGGTACCAGACACGCTCCTCGGCTCTCGTGGCACGCCCGGTCCCGGCCCAGCAATGGCAAGCCGGCGGCCGGGATTGACGAGCCTGCTGCTCCTGCTGCTCGCGGGCACGTCGTCTCTGGGGCACTGGTGCGCAGTGACCGGCCTGCCGGAGCTCGGGTTAGTGGCAGCGGCCGAGCTAGGTGCCGATCTCGACCACCTTGTCATCATCCCCAACCCTGGCTGCGAAGGTCGCTGGCAAAGCGTCGTTGCGACGTTGCTCGAGACCGTTGATCTCGTCTGTCTCGCCCCGGACACCCCTGTGCGACCCGTTGACGCCAGGCGGCTCGCCGCTCGTGCGCGAGAGCATTGTTCGACCTTGCTCGTACTCGACGCCTGCACTCCTACCGGTGTTGCGAGGGGTTTCCTCTCCGGTGGCCCTGCACGACCGGGACGTGCCATGGCACGTTGGCCAGGCCCCTCGGACCTGCGCTGTGCCGTGAGAGAGTCGAACTGGTCCGGGCTCGAGCGTGGTCACGGTCTGCTCAGCTCCCGCCAGCTCGAGGCTGAAGTCTGCGGTCGGGGTGCCGCCAGCCGACCGAGACGAGGCCTGTTGCGCCTCCCGGCGTGAGGTCAGTGGTGCCCCCGGTCCGCACCCTTGTCGTCTGGTGCCCCGACTGGCCTCTCGTTGCTGCCGGGCTCGCCGGCCGCCCGGCCGTCGTCCTCGCCGCCAACCGGGTCATCGCCTCGTCTGCCCCTGCCCGGGCGGAAGGGGTGCGTCTCGGGCAGCGGCGCAGGGAGGCCCAGGCGTGCTGTCCGGAGCTCGTCGTGGTGGACGAGGAGCCGGCTCGGGACGCGCGCAGCTTCGAGCCCGTAGTCCTGGCGATTGCGGGCTTCACGCCCCGGGTGGAGCTCACCAGGCCCGGGGTCTGTGCGCTTCCCGCCCGGGCCCCCGCCCGTTACTTCGGTGGGGAGGCCTCGTTCGTCGAGAAGGTCTGCAACACGGTGGCCGGCGCCGTCATGGCAGTTGCCGGTGCGGCCGGAGGCGCAGCTCCCGAGCCACCGTGCCGGGTGGGGATCGCCGACGGCCCGTTTGCGGCTCGGCTCGCCGCCCGCGAAGGCGTGATCGTGCCCCACGGTGAGGCGCCCGAGTGGCTAAGGCATTTCGAAGTGGAGGTTCTCGGACTGCCCTTGCTCGCCGACGTGCTGCGGCGGCTCGGGATCCGCACGCTGGGTGAGTTCGCCGAGCTCGACGAGGGTGCGGTCCTGGCGCGATTTGGCTCCGAAGGAGGTTTTGCCCACCGGCTTGCCCGGGGCCTCGACGAGCAACCGCTCGCCCTCGGGGACCCTCCAGCGGACCTCACGGTTTGCCGGGCGCTCGACCCGCCTGCTGACAGGGCTGACGCCCTTTCCTTTGTTGCCGTAGGGCTTGCCGACGAGCTCGTCGGCCGCCTCGCGCCGCAGGGGCTTGCCGCTACCCAGTTGCTTGTCGAGGCAGAGACCGAACATGGCGAGTCGCTGCAGCGCTGGTGGAGGGGAGAGCGCCCTTTTACCACCCGGGCCATGGTGGACAGGGTTCGGTGGCAGCTCGAGGGATGGCTGCAGGGACCGGTCATCACCGCCCCTACCGCCGGGGTCACCATGCTGCGGCTCACTGTGACCGGGGCAGTGCCGGATGACGGGCGTCAGATGGACCTCGAAGGGTCCCTATCCGTGCCAGGCCGGCAAGTCGAGCGCGGTTTGGCACGGGTCCAGGGCCTTTTGGGCCATGGAGCGGTCTTGACCGCGGTCCGTACCGGCGGGCGCGGTCCCGGCGAGCAGATCTGCCTCGTAACTTGGGGCGAGGAACCCGACAAGGACCTTGGCCGCAGGGCAAACTGCGTCAAGGTGGCCCGCCCGGGAGGTGGCGGCAAGCGGGCACTTGGGCACGTGCGCCCAGGGCGCCGAGCTGCCATCGCGGAAGCTGGCCCCGATGTGCCACCTTGGCCAGGCCACCTCCCGCCTCCCTCGCCTGCGCTCGTGCATCCGGTACCCATCCCTGTCGAGATCCTCGGTCCTGACGGGGCAGCGGTCGGGGTGACCGGGCGGGGGCGGTGCACGGCCGTTCCTTTCCGCTTGGTTCTGCCGATCGCCGGTAACTCGTCTCTCGGGATCATTGGTTGGGCGGGTCCGTGGCCGGCCGATGAACGGTGGTGGGATCCCGCGGCGGCCCGCCGGCGGGCTCGTTTGCAGGTGCTGCTCGATGACGGGACAGCTCATCTGCTCGTCCTCGAACAGGGACTGTGGCGTCTCGAGGCCACCTACGACTGACAGGCTTGGCCGATCGGGGCACCGGAGGGGAGGTGCCGGCCCGCTCGGATACTCCCAGCGGACTCACAGCTCCCGTGGAGGAAGAACTGAGTAGCGGGCCGCATGATCTGGGTATCGATACCCGAGCCGCACAAGGCGAGCCCGGGATGGGGGGCTTGGCCCTAGCGCTCAGCGAGCGCCTGACCGGAGGTGAGTCTGATGGACGAACTTGACGACGAGCAGCGAGAGCAACATGCAGAGCCCCTGTCTCCCCGGAGTGACCCGGAGGCGACAGGGGCCGCGGTGCCGGAACCCTCGGGCACGCCCTTCGGTCCCGGCGCCGCACCGGCCTCTTGGGCTGCAGCCGACGAGGAGGCTTCGCCTGCCGGCCCGGCGGGCAATGGGCCCGGGGGTTTCCGGTCCGATGGCTACCCGCCGTTCGGCTACGCATTCGACGCCTATCCGCCGCCCGGCTACGCCGCCACGGGCCACACGCCCGGGAGCGCTGCGTCCGGAGGCTACGGCCCCGCCGGCTACCCGCCCGGCGCTTACCTGCCCGGCGATTACGGCCCGGCCGGCCCCAGGCAGCCGAAGCGCAGCCGGAGGCTGGCGGCAGCTGTCGCGGCGGCACTGGTCCTGGTCGGCATCGGCGGCGGTGCGGGGATCGCCTATGTGACCCGGCAGAGCTCGGGCACCGCGGCAGGACTGGCCGCCTCACCGGCCGGGCGCTCGCTCACCGCCTCGCAGATCGCCGCTGCGGTGGATCCCGCCGTCGTCGACATCAACACGAACCTCGGCGAGGGGACGGGCATGATCGCCACCTCCAACGGCGAGATCATCACCAACAACCACGTGATCGAGGGCGCCACGACCATCAACGTCGTGATCGAGAACCGCGGCACCTACAAGGCCACGGTCGTCGGGACCGACGCCTCCGCCGATGTCGCAGTCCTGCAGCTGAGCGGCGTGAGGGGGCTGCCGACGGTGACATTCGGCAACTCCTCGGCCGTCAAGATCGGCAGCTCCGTCGTGGCCATTGGCAACGCCGGCGGCCAGGGCTTCCCGTCGACTGTCACCGCCGGGGCGGTCACCGCTCTCGGCCGGGCGATAACGGCCAGTGACGAATACGGCCTGAGCGAGTCGTTGACGGGGATGATCCAGACCGACGCCCTGATCGAGCCCGGGAACTCGGGTGGGCCGTTGGTCGACTCGTCGGGGGACGTCATCGGCATGGACACCGCCGCGGCGAGCGCGGACGAGGCCACGCCGATAGGTTTCGCCCTGCCCATCAACAAGGTCCTGCAGATCGCCAATGACATCGAGCAGGGCAAGGCCGGGCGGGGGATCGTCATAGGCACCGTGGCCTTCCTCGGGATCGAGGGTGCGACGACCTCAGCACAGGGTTCCGGATCGGCGACCGGCGTCGGCCTGGAGTATGTCGCGGCGGGGACCCCCGCCTACGAGGCCGGTCTAGAGGCGGGCGACGTAATCACTGCATTCGACGGTCACCCAACTCCGACGATGAGCGAGCTAGCGGCCCTGATTCACAAGCTGCGCCCCGGGGATCGTGTGAAGGTCACCTTCGAGAGCCCGTTCGGCGGTACCCAGACCGTCGCCGTCACCCTCGCCGCGGCACCGCCTGCGTAGCTCGTTCGCTTCTCCTCCCCGGACGAGCACCATCCGGCCGCTCAGACGCCAAGGCCCTGACGTCTGAGCGGCCGAGGCGCGTCCCGGGAGGGACGGCCAGGCGAGCTCCCTGGATCCGGCGACGTGTTGCATGAGACAGGTCGAACCGACGGGGTCGGCGAGGTTCGGCCTGTCAGGTCGCGATCCTCGGCTCCGAGGTCGGAGAACGTTGCTAGGAGCACAACCCATCCGAGACTGGTTACAAGCATGGACGCGTCGCGGCACCGTCGCAGAAGCGATCCACGAGCAGGATCAGCGCTCTTCCAGAGAGCGGCGGCCAGCTGCAGGGCTCATCCTGTTCCTCTTGGATGAACCGCCCTCAGCATCGGCGATCCCGGCCGGCACGTGAGCGACGAGGTCCGCCGCTCATCGAGATGCGAGCTGACGGGTGGAGCGGGCGCAGCCAATCGTGCCTGTACCTGCGACGATGTGCGCGCGGGGCGTTGTGGGAACCAAGCGGGATCGGTCGGGAGACATTCCTCAGTACGGACGTGGCGGACCGGTGAGCCCGGTCGCGTCTCCGGACGCCGTGCCGGCGACGAACGAGCTGCCGTCGGCCGCGCCTGCGCCGTTGGCGGTGAGCTCGCGGCCGGGCATCGGGTGGGCGCCCCAGGGGCTCGGCCCCGGTTCGGGCTCGGTCGGCAACTCGACGACGAAGGTGGCGCCGCCGCCGGGGGTGTCCTCGAGCGCGACGTGTCCGCCGTGGGCATCGGCAATGGCAGCCACGATCGAGAGCCCCAGCCCGGCCCCACCGTGGGCACGGACGCGGGCGGGGTCCGATCGCCAGAAGCGTTCGAACACGTGGGGAGCGGCTTCGGGCGTGATCCCGTCGCCATGGTCGACCACGAGCACCTTGGCCCGGGAACGCGTAGGGCCATGCAAGTGCTCGAGCATGGCAATGACCTCGAGGGGGCTGCCCGCGGGCGTATAGGCGAGTGCGTTTGAAACGAGATTTCCGAGAAGCTGGCGGAGACGGCCCTCGTCCCCGATGATCACGCACTCGGGCGGTGCCTCGCATGTGACAGTGCGGGACGGGTCGACCGCCCGGGCGTCCTGGGCAGCGTCCGCGACGAGAGTCGTCAAGTCAACTGGCTCGCGTTCGAGCGGGCGTCCCTGGTCGAGGCGGGCGAGCAGCAACAAGTCGTCGACGAGTCCCGCCATCCGGGTCGACTCGCTGTCGATCCGCCGCATCGCCGTGTCGAGGTCGGCTGGGCGATCGGCCAATCCGTGCTGGAACAGCTCCGCGTAGCCGCGGATCGACGTGAGCGGGGTCCTCAGCTCATGTGACGCATCCGCCACGAAGCGCCGTAGGCGCGCCTCGGACGCCTCTCGCTCACGGAACGCTATCTCGATGCGGCCCAGCATCACATTGAGAGCCCGGCCCAGCCGACCGACCTCCGTGCGGTTGTCGGTCTCCTCGACGCGCTGGCTCAAGTCGCCGGCCGCGATCTCGCCGGCAGTGTCGGCCATCTTCTGGAGGGGCCGCAGGCTGATCCGGATGATGAGCCAAGCTGCGAGCGCGAGCGCAATGAGAACCGCGCCGCTGACGAGGAGCTCAAGCGCGAGCAAATGGTGCAGCGCGGCGTCCGTCCCGGCGAGCGGTATCGCCTCGGCGAGCACGTTGCCGTTGTTCAGGCTGGCTTCGAGCACGCGGTAGGAAGTGCCCACGGTGCTCGGCACGGTCCTGTAGACAGGCGCACCCCCCGCGTTGGTGGCAGCCAGGCCCGCCAACGAAGCGGGCAGTATCAAAGACGACTGGGCCGTGCTGCCGAATGACGTCCAGGGCAGGAGCCGTTGCCCGCTCGGGGCCAACTCCGTGGCGAGCGTGCCCGGCGTGACGACTTCGTTGGCGATGTCAGAGCGCGGACCACCGAAAGGGTTGGAGAAGCCGAGGTTCTGTGCCACCAGGTTCGCCGACCGGACGAGCTGTTGGTCGAGCTGGCCGACCGCGTAGCTCCGGAACGAGGTGTAGGTGATGGCGTCGGTTGCCGCCAACGCGACGATCACGAACGCGCACAGGACGGCGATGAGCCGGACCTTCAACGACACGAGCAGCCCCAGTTGTCGTCAGTGACCCCGTGGAGCCGCACGTGAGACGACATCCCCGTCAGTTGCGGGGCGGGCGGAGCACGTAGCCAACCCCGCGCACGGTGTGGATCAGGTGCGGCTCGGTGAAATCGACCTTCTTGCGGAGGTAGCTGACGTAGGTCTCGAGCACTCCGGCGTCGCCGCCGAAGTCGTAGTTCCAGACGTGGTCGAGAAGCTGGGACCGGGTGAGCACGCGACGCGGGTTCGAGAGGAGGTAGCGAAGCAGCCGGTACTCGGTTGCCGTCAGGTCGATCAGCTGTCCGGCGCGTCGCACTTCGTGGGCGTCGTCGTCCATCTCGAGGTCGGCGAGCTGGAGCACCTCGCGAGTGGAACCACCCTTGCCGACGCGGCGGAGGATGGCATGGCTGCGGGCGACGAGCTCGGCCACGCTGAACGGCTTGGTCACGTAGTCGTCGCCACCGATCGTCAGTCCCCGGACCTTGTCCTCGGTGGCGTCGCGAGCCGTGAGGAAGAGAACTGGGATGTCGCGTCGGTCGCGCCGCAGGCGCTCGGCGATGTTGAACCCGTCGATGTCGGGCAGCATCACGTCGAGCAGGATGAGGTCGGGCCGGAACTCGTCGATCTGCTCGAGCGCCCCATAGCCGCTGGAAGCGGTCTGGACCTCGAAGCCTTCGTAACGAAGTGCCATCGAGACGAGCTCGGTTATGGACTCCTCGTCGTCGACGACGAGGACACGGGGGAGCGTTTCGGCTTCTGCCACCATCACATTGTGGTCGATGTCGCTGTGAGTTTGCTGAGAATCCAGCGTGGAGGTGGCATGCAGATAATGCCATCCGGTGGGATGTCCTACGAACATATGTTCGATGAGATCACTATCCTGGATCCGTGGTCGGGTACGCAGAGCTCCATTGCCATTCGAATTTCAGCTTTCTCGACGGTGCCTCTTATCCCGAGGAACTTGTCGCGCAAGCTGCCCGGCTCGAGCTCGGGGCTCTGGCACTGACCGATCACGACGGGCTCTACGGCGTGGTGCGCTTTGCCGAGGCGGCAAAAGAAGTAGGGGTGCCCACCGTCTTCGGTGCCGAGCTCACCCTTGCCGGCCGCGGCCCAGATCTGGTCGGTACCCCGGTCGTCCCGGCGCCCGCGCGTACCGGGATACCCGACCCGCCCGGGTCCCACCTGATCGTTCTCGCCCGCGACCCGGAGGGCTACTCCCGTCTTGCCCGCGCCATCAGTGAGGGCCATCTCGCCGGTGGCGAGAAGGGCCGCCCCCGCCACGACATCGACCGACTGGCCGAGCTCGCGGGAGGTCACCTCCTCATCTTGACGGGCTGTCGCAAGGGAGCCGTTCCTGGCGCGCTCGTGCAAGCCGGTCCCGTCGCCGCGGCGAGGGAGCTCGACCGGCTCGTCGAGCGGTTCGGCCCCGAGAGCGTCGTCGTCGAGCTGTTCGACCACGACGACCCGATCGATTCGGCGCGCAACGACGCCCTTGCCGCTCTCGCCGTGCGCAGGAACCTCGGCCTCGTTGCCACGAACGTCGTTCATCACGCCCTGCCTGCGGGCCGCCGCCTTGCCTCGGTGCTCGCTTCGGTCCGCTCAGGGCGCCCGCTCGACGAGCTCGACGGCTGGCTGCCCGCGGCAGGGGCGGCTTACATGCGCTCGGGGGCCGAACAGGCCAGACGTTTCGCCCGCTATCCGGGAGCCGTCGAGCTTGCCTCTGAGCTCGGGCGTGCGTGCGCCTTCGACCTCCACCTCGTTGCCCCCAGGCTTCCCGATTTCCCCGTTCCGGCGGGCCAGAGCGAGATGACGTTCCTTCGTCAGCTGGTCGAGGAGGGAGCGATCCGGCGCTACGGCCCGGCGGGGGCCGAGCGGGTGCCCGGCGCGTGGCGACAGCTGGAGCACGAACTGGCGATGATCGAGGAGCTGGGCTTCGCCGGCTACTTCCTCGTCGTCTGGGACATCGTCGAGTTCTGCCGGCGGTCGGGGATCTATTGCCAGGGCCGGGGCTCCGCGGCGAGCTCGGCCGTGTGTTACGTGCTCGGGATCACTAATGCGGACGCCGTCGCTCTCGGTCTTTTGTTCGAGAGGTTCCTGTCACCCGAGCGCGACGGGCCGCCCGACATCGACGTGGACATCGAGAGCGGGCGGCGCGAGGAGGTCATCCAGTACGTCTATGGGCGCTACGGCCGCGAGCGTGCCGCGCTCGTGGCCGTAGTCGTGAGCTACCGGGCCCGCTCCGCCGTGCGGGATGCCGCCAAGGCGCTCGGCCACTCGCCCGGGCAGGTCGACGCCTGGGCGCGACGCATCGAGCGTTGGGGTTCCCTTGGCGACGGTCACCACTCGAGCGCGCCGCATCGCAAGGACCGCTGGACGTGGTGGAGCGCTGCAGCGCAAGGTGAGGCCGCACGGCGCGACGGCGTGAAGGCCGAGACCGGTGACAGCCGGCCCGGTCGTGACGACGTCGCCTCCGAGCCCGGCCCTGCAAAGGCAGCGACCGAGCTCGGGATCCCGGCCCGGGTGCTGGCGGTGGCGACCGAGCTGGAGGGCTTCCCCCGCCACCTCGGCATCCACCCCGGCGGCATGGTGATCTGCGACCGGCCGGTCTCTGAGGTCTGCCCGGTCGAGTGGGCCCGTATGGAGAACCGGACCGTGCTCCAGTGGGACAAGGACGACTGCGCGGCGGTCGGTCTCGTGAAGTTCGACCTCCTCGGCCTCGGGATGCTCGAGGCGATCCACCGGGCGGTCGACACCGTCGGCGCCTACCACCACGACGAGATCGACCTCGCGATGATCCCCCAGGAACAAGCCGTCTACGACATGTTGTGCCGTGGCGACTCGGTGGGGATCTTCCAGGTGGAGAGCCGGGCGCAGATGGCCACACTGCCCCGGTTACGGCCGCGCTGCTTCTACGATCTCGTCGTCGAGGTCGCCCTCATCCGTCCCGGCCCGATCCAGGGAGGATCGGTTCACCCCTACCTGCGCCGGCGCAACGGGACAGAGGCGGTCACATACCTGCATCCGTGTTTCGAGCGCAGCCTGGCCAAGACCCTCGGGGTGCCGCTGTTCCAAGAACAGCTCATGCAGATGGCGATCGACGCCGCCGGATTCTCGGCTGCCGAGGCCGATCAGCTCCGTCAAGCCATGGGTGCAAAGCGCTCCGCTTCACGCATGGAACGCCTTCGCTCCCGCCTGTATGCGGGGATGGCCGAGCGGGGGATCACCGGACAGACCGCGGACGCCGTCTGGGAGCAGCTGGCGGCCTTCGCCAATTTCGGATTCCCCGAGAGCCACTCGGTGTCCTTTGCCTACCTCGTGTATGTGAGCGCGTGGCTGAAGCTGCACTACCCGGCGGCTTTCCTCGCCGCATTGCTCAATTCCCAGCCGATGGGCTTCTGGGCGCCGCACACCCTTGTCACCGATGCCAGGCGCCACGGGGTCGTCGTCCTCGGCCCGGACGTGAACAAGAGCGAGGCGGGGGCCTCGCTCGAGCCCGGGACTCCCGGCCCTTTGGTACGGCTCGGGCTCGCCTCGGTGAAGGGGATCGGTTCCGACCTCGCCGGCGTGATCGCGGGGGCCCGGCCATATGCGGACATGGAGGAGCTCGTACGTCAAAGCGGCATCGGCCGCCCGGGCCTGGAAGCTCTCGCCACTTCGGGGGCACTCGCTTCACTCGGCGCAACTTTGGTCCGCACCGGCGCCAACGCGGATGCGACAAGGACAGTTGAGACCGCTGTCCGTCCGCTCAGTCGTCGCGAGGCGCTCTGGGCGGCGGGCGCAGCCGCCGAAGCGCGTCCCGACCGTCTTCCTGGCACCGTGGTCGGGACGGATGCCCCACCGCTTCCCAAGATGGACGATCTCGAGGAGATGTCCGCCGATCTGCAGACACTGGGGCTGTCACCAGGTTCGGATCCGATCGCCTTTGCCCGGGCGAAGCTCGCCGGCCGGGGGGTAGTCCCCAACGCCGAGCTCGTAAAGGTGCCCGATGGCGCGAAGGTCCTCGTTGCCGGGGTGGTAACCCACCGGCAGCGGCCCGCGACGGCAGGGGGGACGACATTCCTCAACCTGGAAGACGAGACAGGGCTCGTGAACGTCATCTGCTCTCCAGGATGCTGGGCCCGTTATCGCTCGGCGGCGCGCTCGGCGGTTGTCCTACTCGTACGTGGGCGGCTCGAACGGGGGGAGGGGGCCGATCCAGAAGCGCCGTCGTCCTCGAACGTGGTGGCGGAGTACCTGGAGGAGATCGACCTCGCCATGGCGCTCAGCCCGTCGAGGGACTTCCACTGACGGGACGCTCGCCCAAGCCCAGCCGTCCTCCGACCCGCGAGCCTCTCGGACTCCTCCACGTCGGAGCTGCGGTGCGGCCCACGCCCGGGAGAGGCTAGGTTTCCTATCCGTCAAGGCCCTCCGGCGCAGCCCGCTGGACGGAGCGCGCTTTTGGGAAGTGCGCTCCGGGGGTCGCGACGCAAGACCGAAGGCGGTCCGAACGCCGCCCAGCTTCGAGACGGAGACCCCCCGCGGATGAACGTGTTCTTCAATGGCCTCGGACGCTTCACCGTCCGGTTTCGCTGGTTCATCGTCGTCGTATGGATCGTCGGGACGGCCGCCTCGGTCCACTTCCTGCCCTCACTGGCAAGCCAGGTCAACAACGACAACTCGGCCTTCCTGCCTGCGAGCGCGCCGAGCACGGTCGCAGGCAACCTCGCCGAGCCGTTGGTGGGCAAGGCATCGCTGGTGCCGGTCATCATCATCGGCGTCAGCCAGGCCGGCCCCATCAACGCCGCCGACACCCAGGCGGTCACCCGGCTCGCTCTTGACGCCAAGAAGGTCAGCGGCGTCGCCTTCGTGCAGTACGTCGGGACCTCCGCCAACGGGCGCGCGGTGCAGCTCCTCGTCGAGGCGAGCATCGCCGGGTTCAGCCCCGGACCATCCGCGGACGTGGTCAACGGGCTGACCGCAGCCTTCGCGAAAGCCGATGCTCCCCCTGGCATCCGGTTCCACCTCGCCGGTGTCGTGGCCACCAACGTCGCACAGCAGAAGGAGTCGAACTCGACCGGCAACAAGACCCAGCTGCTGTCGATCCTGTTCATCATCGTTCTTCTGCTGTTCGTTTTCCGCTCGGTGCTGGCACCTCTGGTCACCTTGCTGCCGGCCGCGATCGTGCTGCAGCTGTCGGGCTCGGTCATCGGCGAGCTCGGTTCTCACGGGCTCAAGATCTCCCAGATCACCCAGCTGCTCCTGATCGTCCTCATCCTCGGGGCCGGGACGGACTACGGGTTGTTCCTCGTCTTCCGTGTCCGGGAAGGGCTGCGATCGGGCCTGGCGGCGAACGACGCCGTGGCACGAGCGGTCGCGCGAGTCGGCGAGTCGATCAGCGCATCGGCCGGGACCGTCATCCTGGCACTTTTGACCCTCCTTTTCGCCAGCTTCGGCATCTACCACGATCTCGGCGTTCCCCTCGCGGTCGGGATCGCCGTGATGCTCGTCGCCGGGGTAACGCTCCTGCCGGCCTTGTTGGCGATCCTCGGGCGCGCCGTGTTCTGGCCGGCGAAGATCGTCGCTGGCGAGGTCAACCAGAGCTGGTGGGGCAGGGTGGCCCAGCGCGTCATCGCTCGCCCGGCGCACACCCTCGCTGTCGGTGTGATCGTCTTCGGTGCGCTCGCCTTCGGGGCGCTCTTCTACGCGCCGGCGGGATTCGGCGGAGCCACCGCGGCGCCGAACGGCAGTGATGCCGCCGCGGGCAACGCGGCCTTGATGAAGTACTTCCCTCAAGCCAGCTCGAACCCGACGAACCTCATCTTGAGGCTTGCCGCCCCGCTCTGGCAGGACCCGGGCGCGGTCGTGAAAGCAGACAAGGCATTGCAGGCGACCGGGCTCTTCAACTCCTTGCCAGGCCCGCTCGATCCCGCCGGTACGGCGATCTCACCGGCGCTTTACGTGAGCCTGCACGCTGCGCTCGGCAATCCCGCCCTGCTCCCGGCCCTGCCACCGCCCGGTTCGCCGGCCGCGAAGGTGCCGATCTTGACCTACGACCTGTACCGTGCGACGGCGCGTTTTGTCAGCCCCGACGGGCACACGATCCAGTTCGAAGCGGGGCTCACCGCCGGTGACGCCGCCTCGACGCCGGCTCTCAATGCAGTGCCCAGCATCCGCAAAGCTTTGACGGCGGTCCAGCACAGCATCGGTGCCAGCGCGAGCGGCGTGGCCGGCGAGGCCCCTGCGCTCTACGACGTGAGCTCGATCTCCGACGCCGACCTCATCCACATAGTCCCGATCGCGATCCTCGCCATCGGCCTCCTGCTGGCGCTGGTGCTGCGCAGCCTCGTGGCCCCCCTCTACCTCATAGCGAGCGTGATGTTGTCGTACCTGGCGGCACTTGGCCTCGCCTCAATCGTGTTCATCAAGCTGGCGAGCAGCGGTGGCCTCACCTTCCTCTTACCGTTCTTGATGTTCATCTTCCTCTTAGCCCTCGGCGAGGACTACAACATCCTCGTCATGACGCGGATCCGGGAAGAGGCGCACCAACGACGTCTTCGTGACGCCGTGGTGACAGCGGTCGGCGCGTCGGGGCCGACGATCACCTCGGCGGGACTCGTTCTCGCGGGGACGTTCCTGGTGCTCGCCGTGACCGCGGGGGGCCAACCGGGCGGAAGCCAGATCCGCGACATCGGCATCGGCTTGGCGCTCGGCATCTTGATGGACACGTTTCTTGTGCGGAGCTTGCTCGTGCCCTCGACGGTGTCGTTGCTCGGCCGATGGAACTGGTGGCCGGGCAAGCTGGCGGAGATGGACCTGGCCAACGCGGCGGCCCCGGGCGACGGGGATCCCGGTGAGCTCGCCGCCGGCGGACGATCGGGAGTTTCGCCGATGTCCGAGTGACCTCATGGTCAAAGAACGCCCGTGGTGCACCAGGCCCGGGAGTCGCGAGGTCGGCTCGGAAACGAGGGCGGCTCTAGCTGCTGGGCGGAGGCAATGTCTGGTCCGGTCGCGCCGTGCCCGGCGGGGGCGGGTCCGATGCCGGTCGCGTGTCGCCCGTCCACTGGCTGCCTTCCCACCACCGGATCTTGGACGGGTCAGCGGTGTCGGTGTACCAGCCGGCCGCCGGAAGGGGGGCATCCTGACCCTGGTGGTAAGCGAGCGCGGCTGCTTGCCGGTAACCCGGGACGGCTATGCCCTGATTGCCGGTGGAAGCCCGCCACAGCTCTGAGGCGCGGTGCCGGCGGGAGGCCTCGACACAAGCCCAGACGATCGAGACGATCCAGGCCACTGCCGTGGTGACGCCGAAGGTGTAATAGCCCGTGAGCGCCACCAACACGAGGAGCAGCGCGGGTACCACCTTCACGTACAACAGGCCTAGCGGACCCAGGAAGAACGTGAGGAGGAAGGCGAGCACCGGCGACTTGTCGACAGGAACACGGTTCGGCCCGGGGCGGGACGGAGGAGTCTCCATGCGAGGAGTCTTTCAGGTTCGCGGTGGCTCATCTAATGGAGCTGCCGCAGTCTCGAGAGGCGGCGTCGCTTCGGCGGCCGCTTCCACCTGCGAGGACTCCGTCCCGTTTCTCCACGGTGGCGCGCTCACGGTCCAGCTGACCGCGACGAGGAGGACCGCAGCGCACAGGACCCACCCGAGCGTCGTCGTGCTCACCCCGACGTACTTGAGGCCGGAGGCGAAGATCACGAACGTGATGATCGGGCGCACGATCCGATCCGGTGCCCTCGAAGAGAGAAAGGACCCGACGAGCACGGCGGGGACGCTGCCGACGATGATGGAGGTCGTCACCGAGAATTCCACATGCCCGAATGCCAACGCCCCGAGCGCCGCCGCACCGGTCAGCGGAACGGCCTGGGTGAGATCAGTGCCGACGAGCTGGTTGGCCCCGAGGAGGGGGTAGGCGAACAGCAACAGGACGATGATCAACGACCCCGAGCCGACGGAGGTGATCCCGACGATGATCCCGCCGAGCATCCCGATCGCGATCGTGGGGACCGGACGGACGACGATGTCGTGGACGGCGCCGCTGCGGCGGTGGCCACCACGGCGGTCGAGGACGTAGCGCAACGTCATCGCGGCGGCGCCGACGAGGAGGGCTGCGCCGAGCGCCCGCTCCACGTTGTCCTGAGCGATGTGGGACTGGCCCATCACGTGGAGGAGATAAGCGCCGAGAAACGCCATTGGCACCGAGCCGAGGACCAGCCACCCGACGAGGCGGAGATTGACCGTTCCTTTCTGGAGGTGCACCGCAGCTCCGAAGGGGCGCATCACGACGGCGGCGACGAGGTCACTCGAGATCGCGGTCGATGGCTTGACCGAGAACAGCAGGATCAGCATCGGCGTCATGAGCGCGCCGCCTCCCGCGCCGGTCATGCCGACCAGGAAGCCCACGACGGCACTACCCAGCACGATGTAAGGATTCAAGTCAATCCGTCCCCCGGTTCCCGCGAGTCGAGAACCCCCGCAACTGTAAACAGCGCCGCCGCCGCCGCAGGTGCCGCGGCACCGAGACGTTAGGTCACCGCGACGGCGCGCCACCAGTTCTCAGATGCAACGTTCGTTTCGGTCCTCGAAGGCCGGTTGTCGCGAGCTGTTGGTGAGCACAGCCGGCGGCGCGATCAGTCAGCGGTGATCGCGGTCGACCTCGTCCACCTCCAACTTGGTGATCATGACGTGGCCCGGGGCGAGGTCTTCGAACCGGAGGTATTCCGCGTGCTTTCTCAGAAGGGCGGGTGCCGGCATATGGCCGGCGTTCAGTCTCGTCTTGGCGAGCTCCCTCTCCCCGACGAGCGCCGGGCAGTCGATGATGTCGAGCACCCTCTCCAGGGGCACCACGATGGAGATGCCTGTGTTCAGCGGCTCCTGCGCCCATTCGCCGATCCCGTCGGGGTCGTTCTCGACCGTGGGAAAGAACCCGTGCACGAGGCCCATCAGGTAGGTTCTCCTGGTCGCGCCGGCTGGTTCGGTCGCGTGCCCGACGACGCCCCTGGCATCGGCATGAGCCGGCAGGAGGTGGACGAAGGCAGGCGATCCGCTGAGGCCGCCGAGCGAGCGCACCTCGACCAGATAGGCGGAGTCCTGACCCGTCAAGAGGGTGATGGGGTCCTCCGGGAAGGCCGCGATGTTCCCGACCCGCATTATCGGCAGAACTCGGGACTTGCCCGGGTGGGAAATCAAGAGCCCGGTGATGAACACGTCCTCACCCGGGGTGACGCTGTGCCGTTTGATGAACTCTGCTGTGGCACCGTGGCGCACCGGGTAGTAGAGGTAGTCGAAGGTGTGCTGGTTCAACGCGAGCGGGAGCACCGCCACATCCGCGGACGCGTGACAAACCCACATCTCCGGCGGTATCTCGAGGTGCATAGAGCCTGCGTGGCGCAGGTTGACCCGGAGCCAGGTCTTGTGGAAGGGCCCGTTCTCCTGCTCGTCGAGAGGCTGGACGCAGTGCTTCGCGGTCACGACGTAAACAGCGGCCGCGTCATGCACGCCGAGCGGGTCACCGACGAAGAAACCAGCGCCCACTCCGCGCAAGTGGCCGCGTTGTCCGCCCACGAAGCACACGCACTTGCGTAGTTCGTGTGGTACCTGCACCAATTTGCAATTATCCCATTCGGCGAGGCGCGAATCCGGTCGCCCGGCACCGAAAAGGCCCGTCCCGGGGGCTCTACCGGTCGGGCGAGCAGCCGGGCCGCAAGCCCGGCCCGGCAGGATGCGACGGAGTCAGCGGGTCGCTTCTGTCGCCGCCAGGATGGCGGCGACAGACCGGTCGACATCGGCCTCGGTCGTACGCCAGCTCGAGACCGAGATGCGCATGAGACGCCGGCCGTGCCAGGTGGTGGCTCCCATCCAGCACTCGCCTGAACGCTGGATGCTCTCGACGATGCGGTCGGTCCGGGCGTCGTCGCCGAAGCTGACGAGAACCTGATTGAGCACGACCTCGTTGGCGATCGTGACGCCTGGCGTCGCGCCGAGCTGTTCGGCGAAGCGGCGCGCCAAGCCACAGCACCGCTCGACCAGGTCCGCGACGCCGCTCCGGCCGAGCTCGCGCAGGGCGGCCCAGGTGGCGAACCCGCGGGCCCGGCGCGACGACTCGACCACGTAATCACCCGGCGCACGCAACCCGCCCTGGCGGTCCTGTCCCGTCAAGTAGGCGGCGGTGATGGACATGGCGGCCGCGTGCGCGCGGGGATGGGCGCAGAAGGCGTAGCCGACGTCGTAGGGGACGTTGAGCCACTTGTGGCCGTCGGTCGCCCACGAGTCGGCATTCTCGATTCCGGCGGTGAGGTGGCGGGTGTCCGGATTGGCCGCGGCCCACAGCCCGAAGGCACCGTCGACGTGGACCCAGGCGCCGTGTCGATGCGCTTCGGCGCTCGCCGCGGCGAGATCGTCGAAAGCGCCGCTGTTCACGTTGCCGGCCTGCAGGCACACGATCGTCGGGCCGCCCGGACCGCGTGCAAGGAGACGTGCGAGGTCGGCGACATCGATCGCCCCCTGGGCATCGGTGGCCACCGGTTCGAGCACTCCGGCGCCCAGCCCCAGGAGGCGCAGGGACCGGTCGATCGTGGCGTGGCGCTCGCCGTTGGCGACCACTCGCAACCGCGGGGCGCCGAACAGCCCGTGCTGCTCGACGTCCCAACCTGCAGTGGCCAACACGTGGTGGCGGGCCGCGGCGAGCGAAACCGTGTTGGCGCCCTGCCCGCCAGTCGTGAAACCGAACGACGCCCCGACCGGCAAGCCCAGCAGATCCTTCAGCCAACCTCCTGCGATGTCCTCCACCACTGCGGCACCAGGCGAGGTGGACGCGTTGAATGCCGGTTGGTCCCATCCGACCGTGAGCATGTCCGCCGCTGTCGCGGCGTCCAGGGCGCCACCGACGACGAACCCGAAGTAGCGAGGACCGGTCGTTGCGACCAGGGCCGGCTCGACGGCTCCGACCAGCTCGTCGATCACCACGTCAGGTGGTGTGGGCCCGTCGGGCAACGACCCCAGCGCGGCCCGCAAGGCATCGAGGTCGGTATCGCTCGGGAACACAGGCTGCGCGGCCACCTTCGCACGATGGTCGGCGGCCCGCGCGGCGGCGTTCGTCAGAAGCTCGAGGAGAGAATCCATCCCTTCATTATCGTCGCCGGCCGGGCACGCGCCGGCCGGTGCCTCCGGAGGGCAGTCGGCGCGGCTCACAGGCGAGGTTGCCCCGCGGCGTGCAAGAAGACGGGCCGGCTAGTCGAGCGAATCCGGGTCCACGCCTGTGCCACCGGCCGCGTGGCTCGCGTACGAGGCCAGCGCGAAGCGCAGGATGTCGACCGCTTCGTTGCCGCTCCACAGCATCGGGCCCTCACCTGTGTGCAGCCAACGCAGCCAATGATGGCCGGAATCCCTGAAGCTGCTGGCCCAGTCGTCGTCGAGGGCGTGGTACGAGCGCATTTCGCCGTCGAGGTAGACCTCCAGGCTCGGCTGCTGGATGCCGCGGCCGGTGCACCGGTTCACCCGCGCGTAGCCGCGCCGGCCGGTGATCTCCCAACGTTCGTCGTTGGTGTAGTAGTCGGAGCGCAGGTACATGTCGACGGCAAGCGTGATGTCCCAGACGCCGCGGATCCCACTTTGGTGCTCCCACACGATGGTCGTCGGCGCGTCGACGTCGATACCGGGAAAGACCTCGGTGTTGCCCACCCACGCCCGCACTTCCTTGACGGGACCGAAGAACCAGATCGCCGTCGAGAGCTTGTGCCAGCCGTCATCGAAGACGAGAGTCCCGCGGCCACGCCGCATCTGTTGGAACTGCCACTCGTAGGTGCTCCCCGGGACGTCCCAGCCACCACGGCCACTTGCCACCATCTTCATGTGGTATCCACTCACTTCGCCGAGCTCGCCTGAGGTGACGATCTCTTTGAGCTTCATCAGCGGTTCGTAGAAGATGTAGTTGTCCATCACACGCAGCAGCCGGCCGTTGGCCTCGGCCGCTTCAACCATGCGCGTCGCGTCGGCGAGGTCGTTGCAGATCGGCTTTTGCAGGTTCACGTGCCAGCCATAGCCGAGGAGCTCGGCAACGCCGTCGGCGTGCAAAGGAATGGGCAGCAGCACCTCGACGGCATCGACCTCCAGACCGCTGGCCGCCAGTTCGGCGGCCGAGGAGAAGGTTCGCGCGGCCGGCCATTCCGCGCGGCGCTGGGCGCGGCGCTCCTCGCTCGGATCCACCAGGGCAACGACTTCGACGTCGGGATTGTCGATGTAGGCGCGCACATTGAGGTCGTAGATGCGTCCCAAGCCCACAAACGCAGCGCGTACAGGCCTTTCATACGGCGCAAAGCTCACATTCGGTCCGCTTCCCAGCATCGCCCAATCCTAAGCGCGGACCACCGAGGCGCCCGTTTTCGGGGCTGCGAGATAGCGTTGGGCAATGCCCACGACCGGCCATGTCACGGCCTTCGCTCTCACCGCCGTCGTGATCATCGTCATGCCGGGACCGAGCGTCATGTTCATCGTCGGCCGCGCGCTGGCCTACGGCCGCAAAGCCGCGGTGCTCACGGTCGTCGGCAACACCCTCGGCGAGTACATCCAGGTGATCGCCGTGGCATTCGGGATCGGTGCGGTGGCGGAACGCTCGGTGGCGGTGCTGACAGGTCTCAAGCTCTTCGGCGCCGCCTACCTTGTCTACCTGGGCCTCAAGACGATCCGGGAACGCCGGTCTTTGCTCAAGATTCTGCAGCCGGCAGAGACTCCCTCACAGCGCCGCTTCCTGCTGCAAGGCTTCGTCGTCGGGGCCACCAATCCCAAGACGGTCGTGTTCCTGGTGGCCATCCTCCCGTTGTTCGTCGATCGAGCCGACGGGAGCCTCTCGGGTCAGATCCTGGTGCTGGGCTTGGTGTTCTCCGTCATAGCCCTGCTCTGCGACAACGCCTGGGGTTTGTTCGCAGGGGCAGTGAGAGAGTGGTTCGCAAAGTCACCGAGACGCGTCGAGCTGATAGGTGGCATCGGTGGATTGGCCATTATCGCCGTCGGTGTAAGGCTGGCCCTCACCGGCCGCAAGGACTGAGCCGAGGCACCCACCCGCCGCCGGCGCCGTCGCGGTGTGCCGCTAGTACCGGGGGGTCCGAACCTGCCGGCACGCCCGGCCCTCAAGGCCGCCCGGCGCTTGCGTACCGTCACGAGGACCGATGCCCTGGCCATCGCCATCGCCAAGATGAGGACTCCGATGATCACGTGGTGGCTGAGGATTAGCACTGCGCCGATGAGCGAGCCGATGACCACCATGAGCCACCGAAGCCACCACAGGGAGGTCATTTGGGCCATGGTATGACATATCCGGACAGGCCAAGAACGGCCGTGCGAGGCGCCCCGCATCATTGCGCCCGGTCAGGTGGATCGCTTGTGCCTGCCAAGCGGCGTGTGCATCTCATTCACGGCCTCTTGCCTCGTTGACCAACCGTCATCGGTGTGGGCTTTCAGATGAGGAATGGCGGCGAACGGCAACAAGAAGGAACTCGTGCGGTCACCGCGATCTCCGCGCACGCGCCGGGCGAAGGTCCCGATCGCGCCCGTCGAGCGCCGGTGCGCTCGCGAACGACGGCGCTACTGCGGTCTCAGGAGACGGAGCATCTCACGGCGCCAGGCAGACCGAGCACGGGCGGCCTCGACGGTCTCAGGGTGCACCAAACGGTTGATCTTGGGCGCATCTGCGCCCCGATGGAACGCGAAGGCTCGCCCTTCGACCTCCCGGTCCGCATTGGTGTAGTGGTCGCGCTGGAGCAGGTAGCCGTTCCAGGAAGGCACGAGGAAGGTCTCGAAGAACTTGCCGTGTGCGGTCACATCCTGGAAGACGCCCCAGCGTGTCCCGCCGAGGCGTCGCCGCACGATGCGCAGCTCGGCCATTGCGACCAGGAAGTCGTCGACGTCTTCGCCGTCGACGCGGTACTCGATGAGGATGAGGACGGGGCCGTCGTCAGGATGGATGTGCTCCCCGATGGGCAACGACGGGCTCGCGACGACCTGCAACGAGGAACGGTCCACGACCGGCAGGCGGTACCGGGGGATGAGCAGGATGCCCGGAACAAAGGCGCAGGCGGCGACGAGCAGAGTCTCGCGCAGGGGCAGGAACGTGTCGATGACGCCGAATCCGAGCCCACCGAGCACGAACGGCCCTTGCAACACGACGTAATAGAGCGACAGCGAACGGGTCTGCACCCACTCGGGGGTCACCTGGCGGGCAGCGACGACGAAGGACACGGGCGCCCAAACCCAGGCAGCGCCATTGACGAGGAGCACGGGCACTGTTGCCCAGCGCGTCGGCCAGATGACGAGCGCGGCCACGGCGAGCGAGCACGCCAACGTCGCGGCGGCGACGACGGTGTCCAGGTGCAGGTGGCCTTGCAGGCGAGGGAAAAGGAGGGCGGCGAACATGGCACCCACTCCGCTGAGTGCCAGGAGGAGGCCGTAGCCTAAGGCCGAGGTGTGCAGGTAGTGCGCCGCGAAGAGCGGGAACAGTGCGCCGAGCGCCACCCCTGGTGTCACGAAGAGAGCGGTGCGGGCGGCGATCGCTCTCAGGCCGGGCGTGTTCGAGAAATAACGCCAGCCGGAGGATATTGCACCGAGGAGGCTCTCGGCCGCGGACCCGCCGGGTGTGGACAAGCGCAGGTCGTTCCTCCCGCGCCAAAGCACGAGGAAGCAGACGAGCGGAATCATGACAGCGGCGCAGAGGGCGAAGAAGACCGTTGTGCCCGCACCCCGCAGGACTGCGCCTCCGAGTACCGGTCCGACGACCTGGCCGATGTTCCACTGGAAGCTGTCCAAGCTGAGCGCGACAGGGACGATTTCAGGTGGTACCAGCCTGCCGACCGTCGTCCACCACGACGGCGACGAGGTCCCGCCCGCTACCCCCATGCCGGCGAGCCCGATGAGCAAGGTCGCGGGTGTCAGCAGATGCGACGATGACATCAAGACGAGGAACGCCACCGAGCTGATCAGCAGGATCTTGGCCAGGAGCAGCACGGCCCGGCGGTCGCGGGAGTCCGCCGCGGCACCGGAGAACACGACGGCGCAGATGCCGGCGAGTGGGCCTATCGTCGCGGCCAGGGTGACCAGGACCGGCGATGTCGTGAGGCGCTCCATTATGTAGCCGCCGACGAGCGTGATCATCCAGACACCGGCGTTGGAGAAAAGGGCTGTTCCCTCGAGCCACCGGAATGCCCGGCTTCTCAGCGGGGCGAACAGCTCGGTCACCTCGGCACCAGACAGAGAGGGACGACGTCTTCACGCCGCGGATCAGGTCTCATGGATGTTCGGTGTCCGGGATCGGACCCGCCGACAAGTCTCGCCTGACGGAGGCAGACGCCCTCGAAGTTTGCCGAGGGATCCTCGCCGAAACGTCACTGCGGCAGGAGCGAGCTGGGAAGGGGCGAGTCGTCGCCGGTCACCTCCACCTCGACGACGTGAGTGATGTCGGCGGACGAGCGTCCGATGCGGAGTTGGTACGTACCCGGATCGACGTACCAACCAGGTTGGGACCGGTGCAGTGACGAGGGCTCGCGGCCGTGATTGAACACACTTGCCGGCATCCGGGCACGCAGCGCCGGCCAATCCGTGTCGGCGATGTCGTAGTAGGCGAACGAGCGCTCGTTTACCTCGAGCGACACCGTCGCCGTCTCGCCCGGGTCGAGCCAGACCTTGGCGAAGGCACGCAGTTCCTTCACCGGGCGGAAACGGCCATTCGGCCGGGACCGCCCTCCTCCCGGCGGTGCGACATAGAGCTGGACGACCTCGGCACCGCGGCGCTGGCCGATGTTGGTCACCGGAACCTCGACGCTCAGGCTGCGGCCCGGCTGCAACTTCGAAGCGGACGGGCGCGGTGCTCCGATCTCGAAGCTCGTGTACGACAACCCGTGACCGAAGGCGAAGCGCACAGGCAGCCGGCGCGTCTCATACCAGCGATAACCGACGAGCAGGCTCTCGCTGTAGCGGACATGACTCGACTCGCCAGGAAAGCTCCCGAACGCCGGCGTGTGCTCGATGCACATCGGCAGCGTCGTTGGGAGTCGCCCACCCGGTTCGCTCTCTCCGAGCAGCACGTCGATGATGGCGTTCGCCAGTTCCTGACCGCCGAACCAGGTCTGGATCACCGCCGCTGCGCTTTCCGCCCAGTCGAGGGTGACCGGAGCGCCGGAGTTCACGACCACGACGGTGCGGGGATGTGCCGAAAGGACCCGTCTCACCAGCTCGTCCTGGTTGCGCGGGAGCTCCATCGACTCGCGGTCGTAGCCTTCGCTTTCCCACACCTCGTCGGTGCCGACGATAAGGACGACCGCGTCGGCTCCCTCGACGGACTTGACGGCCGCTTCGATACTCTCCTTGTCCGCGACACCGTTGCCAGCGACGCCGGGCGCGTAGGTGACCTCGGTTGCGCCCCCCAGCCGCTCACGGAGCAGGGCCAGAGGTGACAGCAGGTAGTGGGGGGTGACGAGTGCGCTTCCCCCACCCATGATCGTGAGCCGGTCGGCGTTCGGCCCGACGACCGCGATGCGGTGAAGCCCGGAGGCTTCGAAGGGGAGGAGGCCATCGTTTGTGAGCAGGACCATGCCGTCGGCCGCAGCGCGTCGAACGAAGGCATGATCCTCTTCCCGGTCCTCTGGGTGCTCGTCGACCGGCACGTCGTCGAGAGCCCCCACCCGGTCGAAGACCGTGAGCATGCGGTGAACCATCTTGTCGAGTTGCGTCTCGTCCAGCTCGCCCGAGCGCACGGCATCGACGAGCGCGGGACCGAACGCGCGTGCCGGGGTAGGCATCTCCAGGTCGAGGCCCGCAGTAGCTGCATCAACCGTCGTCGCGATACCGCACCAGTCGGTCATGACGAATCCGGCGAATCCCCACTCGTTGCGGAGGATGCCATCGAGCAGACGGGCGTCGTCGGGGACGAAGCGCCCATTGACCCTGTTGTACGCGGTCATGACCGCCAGCACACCGGCGATTCGGACCCCGTACTCGAAAGGTAGGAGGTAAAGCTCTCTGAGGGCCCGCTCGTCGATCTCCGACGAACAAGTGTTGCGCTCGTGTTCGACCTCGTTGCCGACGAGATGCTTGATCGTCGCCACGACGTCGTTGTCTTGAACACCGCCTATGTACGCGACCGCCAGCTTTCCGGTCAGCACCGGGTCCTCTGAGAAGCATTCGAAGTTCCGACCCCAGAGAGGGTGGCGGTGCAGGTTCACCGTTGGAGCGAGGAGGACTCTGCAGCCTTTCTCGCGAGCCTGCCGGGCCACGATGGCGCTCGCTCGTTCGACTACTGCAGGGTCCCAGGTCGCACCGAGCGAGGTTGCCGAGGGGATGCACACAGAGGGCGTGATGCTCGAATGGCTTCGGGTGTCGCCGCGAGCACCGTTCGGGCCGTCGGTCGTTCTAACCGACGGTATGCCAAGCCGAGGAAAGCTCGCGGTTCGCCAGTTGTCGATACCGACGGTGAGCGCGGCCTTCTCCTCGAGGGTCAGCGCGCCGGTCAGCGCCGCTATGTCACGAGGTGAGCCGGCCTTGTCACTGGGATCCGGTGATGGCATGTTGAGTGCTCCTCTTTGTTGATCGAACCTAGCTCCCGTGAGTCGGGAATCGATGGTACGGGGACAAACTGACGGCCGCGGGGACTTGACAAAACCCAGATGTCCCGGGACACCTGGGTGCCGTAACCCGGTCAGGCTCCAGCCGCACCGCGCCGAGTGTCGGGTTCTTCAAGTTGAGTTGTCGCGGCGAGGCGGTCTTGTGCTCTCAGTGCTCGCCGCTCGCGAGCTCTGGGCGGCGGCTCTGAGGAAGGTTCGCGCGGTGGCATGAGCCACCGAGCAGGCAAAGTCTGAGGTCCTGACGCGACAGCACCCCGGGGGGGGATCCGGGGTGCTGGTGTCAGGGGACACGATCTATCAGTCACCCCCGAGGACCGGCGGCCTGATCTACGATCACTATCAACCCTCGTTCAGTATGCGCCCGGCTGGTCGGTCCCACATAGGGCCGAACGACATATCCTTGCCAGGGCCGAAGAACACGTGCGGAGCCATCGGGTAGGGGCAGTCCACGTCGCAGACCCACGAGAACGCCACCGCCCCGTCATGATCGCGTGCCCGTAAGGCCCCTTCGACCAGGTCCTCTGAACACAACGCCGCGCGCCCCGGCACCCCGCCGCGAGCCGGGGATGACCGGGAGAAGTCGCAGTCCCTCCCGAGAGGTTATTTGCTGGCATAGCCCTGTAACCGAATCGCCATTGCAGTGGCCCACGGTGTCAAATCACAATCAGTCATCAGTTCCAGCGCGAGCCGTGGGGGTTCCCTGGTCGTCGGCAATATCGCCGGCCGGGTGATGGCGCATGGCGAGGACACTTCTGAAGGCTCGGAGGTGGACGATGCTTGAAAGCCAGGACGTACTGCTTGTCGAGGCCAGCACGGTCGGCGAAGTTGTCGCGCCCGGCCTACCTCGTGGGCCGGAGTCTGGCACGGGTCGGCCCGGGAGAGGCCGCCGCCGGATAGCGCCGACTCGATGACGTCGCGGCCGAGGTCGACAGGCGGTCATCTTGACGAGAGAAAGGGCTTGTTCCAATGATCGAATCAGACTTTCGACCCCTGAGAGCCCGTTACGACGTGCGTACCCCCACAGTCGCCTATGTGCCGAACGAGCAGGGTGGCAGGTATGCCGGGTATCTCTACCTGCTGGCCAGCGCGGACGGCCCGATCCTGAGCGTCCCGGGCATCATCGGGGGTCTCGACGATTCGGAGCCTGACACTGCCAGTGCGGAGGCCCTGATCGGCAGGCCGATCGGATCGTGGGAGTTGCGCCCGGACGGTTGGTATGCGGAGATCCAATGCTTTTCCACGCACCTTCAGACGGGCGAGGGCTTGCCTGCTCGATAGTCCGAAGCGAAGGACCGCGGCCCGATTTGCAGGCGACGATTTCCGTCTGTCTTCCGAGCCCGTGTCCGCGTCTCGACCGGGTTGTGGCAGAAACCCGCACCTAGCAGGTGATCCTGAGTCGGGTGCACGGCTCATCGCTTCCCTCGCAAGGCAACGCGGGTCGTGCACCCACTCATTCCATCGGTGCCGCGCGTGCTCACCTTGAGCACCCGGTGCTGTCGCGGCGAGCTGGACGAAGTGTTCCGGACGAGTTGGTAATAGCATCGTCGATGGCCGGTGCCCGGATTGGCGGCGAGATACGTAGCCCGGGCGCAGGTCTCCGAGACCGAGACGTCGCCGTCGTCTCCGAGCTGGCCTTGCGCCATTTCGATCACGGCCTCCGGGTCTTTCTTCCTCATATCGCGAGCGCTCGGAGCGCCAAGTCGGAATCCAACGTCGCCGATCACCCTGGTCTGTTGGCGCGTGCTTGCGACATCATGTTGGGATGCGGGACTACCTCGACGTCAACCGCGCCAATTGGGACGAGCGAGCTCCTGCGCATGCGGCTTCGCCCGACTACGCAGTCGAGCGCTTCGTCTCGGATCCGTCGTTCCTCTCTTCGGTCGTCAGCTTCGATCGTCCTCGGCTGGGCGATCTCACCGGCGTCAAGGGCGTTCATCTTCAGTGCCACATCGGGACTGACACGATTTCACTGGGCGGGCTCAACCAGTCATCGCAACAAGCTCGGCGAGCTTCTCTGATGGTTTCATGAATCCGAGTGTCTCGCGCGGACGGTTGTTGAGGCTCGCGGCGAAACGGGCGAGGTCTT
>Ga0187880_1000168_pt1 | contig 55337 bp, 41 predicted proteins | sample June2016WEW_19_4_FD_132998 | JGI IMG/M metagenome (GOLD analysis project Ga0187880, IMG submission 132998) | Peatland microbial communities from SPRUCE experiment site at the Marcell Experimental Forest, Minnesota, USA - June2016WEW_19_40 | ecosystem: Environmental > Terrestrial > Soil >... | reverse complement strand
TCATCCGAATAGCGGCGCTCGACGCGGCAGCCGGCTGAGGTCCGCCGGGCAGACAGCCCCACCGGGTCCAAGGCAGCCCGTCAGGAGGTCGGAGTCGCACCGAGTACCGCTGCCGCTGCACCGACACCCACCTCCGACCACCCGACCCGGCGGTCGGCAGGCGCAGGGACCCTACTTCAGCACCCTGCTAGGTCCGCTATCCGAGGGCGGCTCTGGTTCTGGCTTCTCACTCATCATTGACGACCCCGATGTCGATGCCCAGCGGGCGCGATGTCGAAGGTCGCGTCTGCAGAGGCGTCGTTGAGCAGGAGGAGACGGTCGACGGCGCCAGTAGGCAGGGCGCCGGTCGCTCGTTCCAGGGTGTCCTCCGCCTCGCGGTTGAGGAAGGCGACGGCTGTGGAATGGATGGCGGCTCGCATCAGCGTTGTGGATGATACCCGCCAGCGTCCACGACCCGGGCACTGCGGCAGCCCGGCCAAGGAAGACTGCGGCGTGGCGCCTCGGAACCGTTCAATCGGCATCGCCGATTGAATTGACGGCGTTGATCGCGCGCCCCGTCACCATGCCCTGAGGGCATTGCCCGAAGCTGACCAGAGTTGCTGGCCGGACTTGACTAGCTGAGTCCCCGAATGGAGATGGTCTGAGGGGTAGTCGATGATGCCTCCTGTGAGCGGTTTGTCGGCGCTGACCCGGGTGACGATCCGCCCCACCGTCCGCCAGCTGACCCGCAACAGCTCCATCACCGCCGGGTCGCCCGCACCGCCAGCCGGCGGCGGTGTCGTCGAAGGCGCGGCTGTCCCCGGCCCCGGAGCGTGCCCAGGGTACCCAGGCGACCACCACTCCGTGCTGCGGGCAACGGACCCGGGGCGCCTCCGTCTCGATGAAGCTCTGGGGCATCCCAGGTCGACTTGCCGCCAGCGGCCGCCGCCCCTCGCCGCGGTCGTAGCCGGGGGTCCGCCGCCGGCATCTCCCGCACCGTCCCTGATCTCCTCGGCGGGGCCGAACCGCCACCACGAGGGCGGCTATCTCCCCCTCACCGTCCTCTTCGACGGAGACGTCGTCCTCGACGATGGTCCCTTGCACCCCGAGCAGCCGTGCCCATACCCTGGTTCCTCGCGCGCCGTTTCGCCTCCTGCGAATCGGGCCGTCAAGCAGCCGGAAAGGGTAGGTGCGACCGGCGTGTTCTCGCTCAGCGGCCCTCAATCACCCATGAATTGGGCAGGAGAGCCACTCTTCGTGTCCATCTGTGTGCACTACTCGCGGCCATCCACAATGGGCGAAGGCGCTCTCCTGGTGCACTTCAATGCCTGTGCCATCGACCGCTTCGTGATACGGCTGACGCGAAAAGCTTCTGCGGAATGACATTGCAGGTCAACGCGCACGCCTACAACCGATGGAGGCCATCGCCTCCGGGAAGATGAAATGCGTGGACTTCCGAGTCCGGGTACTGCGGGCGGATCGCACGCTGCGCATGCGGCGTGAACCCACGCAGAAGGGGTGTGACAGGCCTCATGCGCTCGCGCCGAGCCACGGTACTCCCTTCAACGGTGGCCGAGCAGGTCCCTCTCGGATACGCCTGAGGAGATGCTTGGGGGGCTGTCCCCTCCACGCCCGGTTGACCTGACCCCCCGGAACTGGTCCACATGACATGAGGGCTCCACCACGGCCGTCGTGGCCAGGAGGGACCCATGAAGGGCAAGGAGCACACGCCGGTGCAGATCGTCCGGAAGCTGCGGAAGGGGGAGTGGCTGATCGCCGAGGGGAAGAGCCTCGCCGAGGTGGCCAAGGCGCTCAAGATCAGCGACTAACACCTACATGCGCTGGCGCAACCGGTACGGGGGCCTGAAGGCGGATGACGCCAAGGAGCTGCGCCGGCTGAAGGACGAGAACGTGCGGCTCAAGCGGGTGGTCGCCGATCTGACCCTGGACAACGCCATCCTGTGGGAGGCAGCCCAGGGAAACTGATCAGCCCGGCCCGCCACCGGGACACCGTCCGCCGCGTCTGCGAGCGGCTGGGGGTCTCGGAGCGTGGGGCGTACCGGGCGCTGGGACAGCACCGGACGACCCAACGCCGGCCACGCCAGCTGGGGCGGATCTGGGCGCTGCTGCGCCAGGAGGGCTGGCGGGTGAACCGCAAGCGGGTGCAGCGGATCTGGCGGGAAGCAGGGCTGCGGGTGCCGCCCAGACGCCCAAGTTGCGCCGGCTGGGGATCAGCACGGTACCGGCGGCGCGGCTCCGGGCGGAGCATCCCAACCACGTCTGGGCCTTGGACTTCAGCTTCGACGCACCTCGGACGGGCTGCCGCTCATGGGGCTGGCGATGTGCGACGAGTTCACCCGCGAGAACCTGACCCGGCGGATCGGGCGCTCGATCACCGCCGACGACGCGGTCGCGGCCCTGGACGAGGCGTACGCCAAGCGTGGTGCCCCGGAGTTCATCCGCTGTGACAACGGCCCCGATCTGATGGCCATGGCGATCCGGGACTGGTGCCGGTTCATGGGCACCGGGACCGCCTACATTGAGCCCGGCAGCCTCTGGGAGAACCCCTACGTGGAGAGCTTCAACGAAGAGCTCCGCGACGAGCTCTTCGCCCGCGAGGTCTTCGACAGCGTCATGGAAGCCCGGATCCTCTTCGACGACTGGGGCGACGTCTACAACCAGCACCGCCCCACAGCGCGCTCGGTTGCCTTGCACCCGCCGTCTTCGCCGCAGAGTGGAACTCGCGAAAGTCGGGCTCAGACCCGCTACCATCAGCCACCGCGGCCACCAACGGTGGCTGCATTACCACCCCGGAACCCTCATAGAGGGTTGATCTGGACTCCATTCCCTGGACTCGGTTTGTGAGAATCGAGCCGCTCAACAGGGAGATGGTCATGCCGAAGGTGTACGCGGCAGAGTTCCGCCGGCGCGCGGTTGCGCTGGCCCGATCCGGAAGGCCAGTGGGACAGCTGGCAGCCGATCTCAAGGTGAGCGAGGCGACCCTGTTTCGCTGGGTTGCGCAAGATCAAGTCGACAGGGGAGAGCGTCCCGGGTTGCCGACCGTCGAGCGAGTGGAACTCGCTCAGGCCAGGAAGCGGATCAGGGAGCTCGAGACCGAGTTGGAGATCACCAAGAAGGCCTCAGCCCTCTTTGCGGAGGGCGCGGTGCGCCCAAAAGGAAGTTCCCGGTGATCGCGGCTCTGGTCGGTCAGGGCTACCGGCCCAAGCGGTGCTGCCGGATCCTGGGGGTCGCCCCTGCCGGATACTTCGTCTGGAAGCGAGGGCCAGTTTCCCAGGCCGAGCTGCGGAGGCAGTGGCTGAGGCAGGTCATCACGCAGGCTCACAGCGCCTCCCGCGGCACTTACGGCTATCGGAGAGTCCGAGCGGAACTCCGGCTGGGGTTGGGCATCGCCATCTCGGGGAAGACCGTGCACAAGCTGATGGTCGAGGAAGGGCTCGCCGGACTGCCTCTCCGGAGGCGTCGCAAGAACCTTGTCAACGTGGCTACCTTCGAGGATCTAGTCCAGCGCGATTTCACCCGTGACGGTCCCAACCAGCTCTGGGTGACGGACATAACTGAGCACCCCACGCGAGAGGGCAAGGTCTACTGCTGCGTGGTGCTCGATGCCCACTCCAGAAGGGTGGTGGGCTGGTCGATCGACACCCACCAGGCCTCCTCGCTCGTCACCAACGCCCTATCCATGGCGCTGACCAATCGAACGCCAACAGCCAGCACGGTGATCCACTCCGACCACGGCAGCCAGTTCACCTGCTGGAGCTTCACTGAGCGAGTACGCCAGGCCGGTTTGGCGCCCTCCATGGGGACTGTTGGAGACGCCTACGACAACGCGGTCATCGAGTCGTTCTGGGGTCGGCTGCAGACCGAATTGCTCAACCGCCAGAAGTGGCGCACCCGGATCGAGCTGTCCGCTGCACTCTTCGAATACCTGGAGATATTCCACAACCGCACCCGAAGGCACAGCTCCCTCGGGATGCTCACGCCCGTAGACTACGAGAACCTCCATCCGGGGTCCGCCAGTGTTGCCTGACTCTCATCTAGCGGGTCCAGAAGACGGGGCCCAGATCAGGTGGACCAGCGAACGGGGTCCGGTCATACCTGCCGGTCATCGCCGCAGGCACCGCCCGCTGATCTCCCTCCCCCTGGGTGCCACCACCGTGTGCGGTGATGCCGCCCAGTTTCGGCTCTAGCCAGCCGCGGCGCTGCCCCGGAACATCTTGCACATAGGTGGCAGCCCCGTTGATCCTACTCCTCCCTCCCCTCGCCTCCCCTTCACAAACTGCTATAGTCACCCACTCCGATGACCGGAGTCCTTGATCTATGCCGAATGCTGGCGGTCGGATGGGAATTTCCGCGGGCTGTTGATAGCCGACTTTGGGCCGCCGTTTCAGGTTCGCGGTGTCGGGGGTTGCTGGTATGAAGTGCAGTCGATCCTGCTAGTAGCAAAGCCCAGTTCGAGACGGGCGTGTGCCTTGTCGTGCCACGTTGCTGCGCCTCGCCAGCCGTGTTTGTGCGCTCACCAACGGACCTCTTCCTCGACTTCGGGGTGCTGAGAGGAGATGACCATGGATAAGGTCGGTCCCCGAGTCGCCGTCACGGGCGAGGACGCCGCCGCTAGCGCCGACTCGGTGTACACGGGTCGAGACAACCTTGAGGTAATGAGGCACGCGTACCATTACAACCGGCTCTTGCTCAAGTGGATCTCCTCCTATGCGGCCGGTGCTTCACGCATCGTGGACTTCGGTGCGGGAGCAGGGGCATTCGCCATCCCACTGGTAGAAGCTGGGCATCGGGTACTGTGCATTGAGGTAGACCCACTCTTCAGGTCCATCCTCAGAGAACACGGGTTACCTGTTGCCGCCAGTCTGGATGGACTGTCGGACTCGAGCATAGACTTTCTCTACGCCTTCGATGTGCTCGAGCATATCGAGCACGACGTCCACTACCTGAAGCAGTGGCACCGCAAGCTCCGGCCGGGAGGCAGGATCCTTGTGTACGTCCCTGCATTTCCTGTCCTATATAGCAGCATGGACCGTCGCATAGGGCACTATCGCCGTTACAGGCTGCGGTCCCTGTGTGCTAAGTGTCGGGCGGCCGGGTTCACTGTTGACAGCGCGGCATATGTGGACTGTGTTGGGTTTCTGGCATCCTTGGCATACAAACTCACCGATGATGGCACTGGCGTTATTCGTTGGCGAGCGGTCAGATGGTACGACCGCTATGTCTTCAGGCTGAGCCGGAAGTTCGATCCGCTTCTTGGCCATTGGCTGGGCAAGAATCTTCTCATCTCTGGCCATAAGGACCAGCCACTTTCAGTGACTCATGGAGATTCGCCTGGCTAAGTGGTCTTCATGGCGTGGCGTCATCGCTCACGGGGGCAATCCACGGCGTCCGCCGCTGTGTGCCGCCGACAGCTCGCAGGCCCGCCAGTGGCACGACATCGACCGTACTGATCCCGGCCAGCAGGGCTAGCTAGCTAAGCTAGTGGATCGTCTCAGTAATGGGCATACAACTGCGGAGCTTGGCGAGGATGCTCTCGACTGACGCCGTCCACACGAAGGGCTTGGGGTCTTGGTTGCGGTGATCGAGGTAGTCGATGATGGCTGCGATCAGGTGATCGAGGCTGGGGAAGGTGCCCCGACGCAGCCGGCGTTTGGTGAGGTCGGCGAAGACGCTCTCCACCAGGTTGAGCCACGACGAGCTGGCGGGCACGAAGTGGAGCCGGAAGCGTGGATGGGCGTCCAGCCAGGTGCGCACGCTGGCCTCGGAGTGGGTGGAGGAGTTGTCCAGCACCAGGTGCAGATCGAGGGACTTGGGGAACTCCCAGTCCAGCTTGTGCAGGAACTGCAGGAACTCCTGATGGCGGTGCCGGGCGGTGCACTGGCCGACCACCTCCCCGTCCAGGATATTCAGCGCCGCGAAGAGGTCGATGGTCCCGTGGCGCTTGTAGTCGTGGGTCATGGTCCCGGCCTTGCCGCGCTTGAGGGGTAGCCCAGGCTGGGTCCGGTCGAGGGCCTGGATCATGGTCTTCTCGTCGATGCAGAGCACCGCAGCGTTGTCCGGCGGATTCATGTACAGGCCGACCACGTCGGTGAGCTTCTCGAGGAACTGAGGGTTCTTAGAGACCTTGAAGGTGCTCACCCGGTGGGGGTAGAGGCGGTGTTCGTGCCAGACCCGCTGCACGCTGGCCGGGCTGACCCCGACCTGCTGGGCCATGGTCCGGCAGCTCCAGTGGGTGGCCCCCCCCGGCACCGTGTTCAGGGTCAGGTGCACGATCTTTGCCACGGTGGCCGCCGTGATGGTGCGTGGTCGCCCCCGGCCGGGCCGGACCTTGCCCAGCGATTCCACCCCCTCGGCGGCGAACCGCTTTCGCCAGGCGATCACCGAGGTGCGCGTCACGTTGAGCTCGCTGGCGATCGCGTTGTTGGACTTGCCCTCGGCGGCGGCCAGGACGATGCGGGCCCGGGTGTCCACGATCCTGGGGGTGGTGTGGGCCCGGGTCCAGGCTTCGAGGGTGCGACGTTGCTCGGGGGAGACCGGTAACGGTGCTGCTGGAGACCACATGCACCCAGCATCGCACAGCCCGGCCTGTTTGTCTAGCTATTACTGAGACGTGCCACTAGGACTACCGAGAAGTGAACCGCCCTGGGTCTGATGGAAACCCCCGGGTTTGGTTTCACGCCGCGGGGACTGCGGTCGGTTGACTGTAGAACATCAACTCGTACTCAACCGGCGGGAAGTTGTTGCAGGCGCTGTGGAAGCGCCTGAAACTGTACCAGGCGACCCACTCCAGGGTGGGCAGCTCCACGTCTTCCACCGGGGGCTGCATCACACCCCGAAACCCTCATGGATCGCAGGCAGGGTCACTGTCGAACTCGGGATGGAAGGTGGACCAGCGAACGGGGTCCGGTCGCGGCGCTGGACGGCCGCCGCTATGGTCCAGCGCCGGGTCGGAACCTTGCAGGGCTACTCGCCTCAGGGGAGGAGTTCTACCTGACTGAGAGTCACCGGCTCTGAACTGGTCAGCTGCAGAGTCGGAAGACTGTAGCCATGCCACTGGGTGCAAGCTCCTATTGGGAACCGGTAGGTGGCCTGCGCCCCGGCCAACGTCTGGAACGTCACGTCGTGTGCTTCCCCGTTCACCTGCTGGTCATAGAGTGTGAAGGACGCACCCGGTGCCCCGGCCGCTATGGTCAGCTGGATCCAGTGGTAGTCCGACCACGTCTGGCCGGGCGGTTGGGTGAGCGTCCAGGTCTCGGAGGGCGCGCCCGTCCCCCCGACCACCACGCCACTCTCGCCGGACGGAGGCTGAACGCTCAAGAACTCCGGAACGTACCCCCAGGCACAGGTCGGGTATTCGAACGGGAGGTCGGTTGTACTCAGCCGCGATCCGAACCCGGACTGGACCGAAGCGGGGATCGTGACGGTCGAACTGTCCTCGACGTAGATGATCTGGCCATCGATCTCGGCGAACGGCCGGTAGTGGTCGAGCAGGTACTGAGAGATGTCGTAGTCGCGCACCGAGTTCGTCACGCCGTCCCAGGACGGCAGCGCACCTGGCGCGTCCCCGTACATAACAACGAACTCCGGGCGATTGGCCTTCAAGTCCGCGATCGTCTCATCCTGAGTCGCCTGGCTGAAGTCCTCGCCAGCGAAGAAGTGGCGGCTGGCGGGGCGGTAATCGAGGATGTAGAAGTACAGCCCCGGCTGGTTGCTGAAGTCATAGATCTCCTGCCCTGGCTTCAGAAACTCGGCCAGGAAGGTGCTAAGGTCCGTGTAGACCCCTTGGTCGGAGTAGTCCATGTAACCCAACGTGGGAAGCCAGGGTTCAGCTGGCGCGGTAGCCCGGAAATCGGAGGGGGCGTCAGCCAGCAGGGTGGGGATGGCGGTCGACGTGGTGATCGCGGCGATCACTGCGGCTACGTAGAGGAGTGGCCAACGCAGCCGGCCTGCTTGACTCCCCCTCAGGAGTGACCGCACCCAGCTGTTGGCCGATCGCAGCACCTCCCATCCGACCAGTATCAGTAAGGGAAACGCCCCGGCGAATGCGAGACCAGCATGGCCCTGGTCCGCCCGGTCCAAGAACTCGGTCCCGTAGTAGAGGACAGTGAATACCGCGCTGGCGATAATCAGGAACTCGGTGGTTCGCAGCCCGCGGCCGAGGCGCACTCGCCCCAGAACGATCCCCATGCCCATAATGACGGCCAGTCCGGGCGCCACGACCCAGAAGACAAACTGCTCCGACATCGGGCTCCAGTTGAGTGGCGGCCCCCAGGCAATGGGAATGGACCCCTCGAGATCGTGGCCGGGCACCTGGGTCAGGTAGTAGTCGATGAACCCGCCCAGGGCGTGGGCACTGGCGAGGAGCGCGAGAAGCACCGCTCCAAAGGCGACGCCTCCGGCGAGCGCCCACAGAGAGAGTCGAAACTCGCCCACAGCGGACAACTTGAGACGCAAGCGGGCGTGGTAGGCGTCGTGAGCGAGGAGAGCCACGGCGCAGGCCGGCACGGCATAGGTGGCCTCGGGCACCAGTAGAGCGAAGAGGCCGACCGCCACCCCCGTTCCGAATGCCGCTGTGCGCGATTTCCGATCGAAGGTTACAACCAGCAGCAGCAGCACGAGCGGCCACCAGACCATTCGGGCGTCGGAGAGACTAGCCGTGGAGTTCAGGAAGAGGAAGAGCATGGTGAGAAGGGCGGCCCACGACCCACCCACGATCCGGTAAGCGAACAGATACAGCGCCACCCAGATGAGCGGCGTGGTTACGAGAAACCCCCCGGCGATGGCGCCCCAGGCCGATGGGCTGAGGAGCTTGTAGCCCAGCGCGTTACTCAGCGTGTCCACCAGCAGCCCGTGGTAGGGCAGGAAATCTCGCCACGGGACCTCCCCGAGGTGCAGTAGACGCAGCGTGGTGATCTCCTGTCCCAGCTCGAAGACGTTCATGGCACCCTGCCCACCGACGAGAAAGGCCGTCGAAAGAAAGAGCGCGACGGGAACGGCCACCAAGAAGAGCGCCCGTCTCTCGACCACGCGGACCTTGCCGAAGCTTGAGTGCCGAGCACGCCACAACCCCACTGCGACGAGCCCGGTCAGCACAGCCGCCAAGGGCAAGCCAAGACCGAGAGGCAGCCAGCGCATCGGGTGGGCGACGTTGTCGGAGAGCGTCACGAGCACGGTGACCTGAGATACGGCGATCAGTCCAACGACGGTGAGCGCGGCGCCCAGGGCATTGAGCGTGCTGGCTACGCGGGCAGCTCCCGCTCGCGACAGAGAGCCCGCGCGCAGGGTGCAGATGACCCCGGTGAGAGCGGCCAGCGCTAGGACGTAGAGGGCTGCGAAGACCACCAGATCGCGCCAGAAGCCGATCCCCACGTTGTAGCGCACGATGGCACCGGCCAAGCCCCAGATGAGGCCGACCACGACGACCCTGGCGGTGGCGGCAAGCCGCTCGATCCCCCGGTCCTCGGGTTCGGCGATCGGTGCGGCAGCAGCCTCCGCCCGGCTGATGTGGATCGCCAGCGGCACCCGGCCGACCAATCCGGCCGATCGCAGAGCGCCTCGCGTTCCGAGGAACAGCACCAGGGTCAGCAGTGGCCAGCCGACCACTGCGAGGTACCACGTGTTCGAGTAGAGGTCGGCATTGAAGTCGGCAAGAAGTGGGTAACCGATGATGTCACTGTGCGCCGTGTTGGTCACCGGGATGTGGAGCGTGAGAACGATGATCACGATGGCGGCGAGGGCCGCGCTGACCACCGCGGCGGCTCCCTCGATAGCCGCCGATGTCAGGCGCCATCCCGGCGGGTCTTCGCCCGCGACTGGCAGCGGCTCGACCGTCTGAGTGGTGAGGCTCACGACGGCTGCCACCACCTTCTGCGGGTGTGAGGCAGAAGGATCACATCACCCAGGCATGATGAAAGGGCCGGAAGCTGACGAGCGCACGCTGTCCACCGCATCGTTGGCCGGCAATTATGCCAAGTCGTTCAGGGGGTGGGTGGAGCTTCTTCACGAAGATGATCCAGGGGGTGCGATGGCCGGCGCCACTCCTGGATTGGCCCGATCTCGGGCCACGATGCGGGGCTCTACCGCACGAAACCCATCCGTCGCGTCCACATCAGCGACCGCGGCGATCCCTTTATGACCGACACCGGGGCGCTGCTGGCGACGACCTTGTACGACCGCAGCGGCGAGGCCCGCGCTCACCAGCGCCAGCACTACCTCGATGACGGCGTCTCGGGTCAGCCATGGCCACGATGCCCGGGTCGGGCGAGCAGACGGCTCCGGGGGGAGGGAAGGGACGGTTCCCGAACCTTCAGACGACACGAAATTGCTCAAGGGGTTTCCACGAGACTGGCCCGGAGCTGCTCCATGTCCGCCTCCACCGCCGCGAGGAGATCACGGATCTGGGTTCGGCGGTCCCTGCTGGCTTGACGGATGGCAACGAGCTGCCCCAGCACATCAGCTTGCAGTGCGCGTCGGACCTGCCCCTGCAACTCGAGGGTCTGCTCCTGCAACTCCGGGATGACGTCCTCCCTCACTAGGCGGAGCTCTTCCCACAGCTCCAGATACGCAGCCTGGGCAACGGCCGCGGGCAAGACCGGGGGAGATGCGAGCACAGCTGACCCAAGCGGCGCCGCGCCCAGCACGAACTGATACGTCAGTGCCTCTACGTCCGAGTCCAGCCGGCGGACCAGGGCGGGGTCGGGGTCGTCGACCCGTATCTCCGTCGTCCCCAAGGGTGCGAGGACACGGACCATCTCGAACATGCCCCACCCCGCCTGATGGAGCAGGTCGTCCACCCCTGCCCGGTCAAAGAAACGCACGTGTGTCCGGTCCAGCAGCCCGAGGTCCGTGTACGTGAACTTCCCGCTAAGCAAAGCCAGGCGAACCGAGGCGTGGGTCACGTTCGGCACTGAGATAACCCCCCACCCGCGCTCTGTCAGTACCGCCCCGACGCGCGCGAGGACCGCCGCCGGGTCGTTCAAGTGCTCAAGGACATCCAACATGAGGACAACGTCGAAGCGTCGCTCCCCGAAGAATGCTCCGAAGTCGAGTTGGTTCAGGTCCTCGACCACCACCTCCTCGCACACACCCCTGGCGACCTCGGCCGCCGCTGGGTCGATTTCCACCCCCCAGACCCGACATCCCATCTGTCGGAGCACGGCCGCAACCGTTCCGTCGGCCGCGCCGAGGTCCAAGACCCGGCTCCCGGCCGGCACCCGTCCCAGGGCGAGGACATGGGAGTCGTTGATGCTGCGCAGATCGAGCGTCGCTGAGTAACGGGACGTGTCCGAGGTCATCGCCGCCGGAACACGCGCCTCATCGCGTAGAACGCTTCCCGGAACGGCCTGGACCAGCGGAAGATCTTGCTGTGCCGCAACCAGTGCAGCTCATTTCGAAGCGCGTCATTCTCATCGTGCAGCGACGACATCTGCGCGCGCAGGAGCAACACATGTGCCGCCATGTCGCCGACCCCGACCTCGCTCACGGCGGGAAGGCTATCCTCGCCGCGCTCCAGCCGGAGCAGCCGACGATTGAGCAACGCGAGCGCCTGTTCCCGCTGGGCAAGCTGCCGTTTGAGAGCACGGATCTGCATCTCGACCGCCAGGACTGCGCTCCCTTCGCCGGGCTCAGCATCTGTCGCCACGACCGTCTCATTGCTCACGTCATCCCTCGCTCCATGGCAACGATGGGTATCGGATACGAAGCTCGCGGAACAGCCGATTGATGTCGAGATTGGTCGTGTGCAAGGCGTTGGACGAGTGGACCCGGTACCATGCCACGATCTCCGGGACGAACTCTGCCCGATGGCCGTTGGCGGCGAGCCGACACCAGAGTTCATAGTCCTCCCATCCCCAGAACGAGCGCAATCCCCCAACCTCGTCCAGGACACTGCGGCGGATCATCGTCATGGCGTCGATGTAGTTGCCGCGGCACAGGTGTTCCACGTCCCACGGGAACTGGCTGAGCAAGCCGCGCTCGGACTTGGCGATGATCCCGTAGGAGAAAGCGGCGTCTGGAGCGCGCTCCAGAGCCTCCGATAGCTTCCTGAGTGTCGTCGGATAGATCGCATTGTCAGAGTCGAGAATGAAGACGAACTCCCCCCGGGCTCGGGCGACTCCCATGTTGCGCGCGAGGCTCTGCCCAACATTGGCGGCCCGGGCCATCAGTATCATTGGAAACCAGTCGTGGTCGGACATGACCTCTCGGATCACCGCGACTGACGAATCGTCGGAGCGGTCGTCGATCACGATGAGCTCCAGCGGCACGCCATAAGAGCTCATCACCGAGTCGATGGTCTCGACGATGAAACTCTCGTAGTTGTAAGAGGTGAGGATGACGCTCACACGCGGGTTGCACTCTGCCCAGGCACGGGTAGTCAGGATTTCCGCATAGTCCGGATCGCCGTAGCGGAGTGAGGCGTGCAGCGCGTCGACCTGCTGGATCAGTGCCGTCTCACTGTCGAGCACGAGCTTTGCGCGCGCACGAATCCTCACCCGCGAGTCAGCTACTAAGGAGGCGGCCAGCGCAGCTCGGCTCGGGGCTTCTGGTGGAGTTGGCCGCGGCGGCCGGCTGTCTGACTGTTTCCGAACTGGCCGGGCGCTGAGAGCGAGCTCCTCGACGTGGGCACAGACAGGTTCAAGGAGGGACGTGAACTTCAACTCAGAGCGGACGAAGTCATATGCGGCGGTCGCAATCTCGGCGCGGAGAGTCTCATCGGCGATGATGCTGACCGCGTAGGCGTTGAGGGTGTCGTATGGCACAGCCAAGAGGTGCTTTCCAGGAAGCAAGGGCCCGTAGTCGCTGGAGCACTCCGAGAGGACCAGACAACCATTGGCCATCGCCTCGAGCACGCGAACCCACTCAAAGTAGGGAGCGGTGTCACGGTGAATATTGAGGAGGATTCGGCTCGATGCCAGCAGGTCCCACTTCTCCGTCGAGGCGACGAACCGGTCCCGCGGCTCACGCATCGGTCGGGATGACTCGAAGAGTCGGATGTCGGCCGTGCAATCCCAGAGGACCGGCTCTTGGGATAGGATCCTTTCGCGCCGGGGCGTGGCCGATCCCAGGAAGAGGAGATCGGTGGGGCGGGGCCGGGCGGGGTCACCGCCCCATCTGTCCCAGCTGGAGTGGTAGCCGAGCCTGAGATGAGTGGCGTCAAGCCCCCGCCTGCGGAACTCACCGACCGCGTCGCTGCTGATGTCCAGAATGCCCACTGCCAGCCCGGCGTAATGTGCCCCAACCTCGAACCACTGGCTCCCCGGCTGCTCCACACACACAGCGACGCTTGATGTAGCGGCGCCGACCAGCTCTCGCTCACCGAAGCCGCGCTGGAGCGGGTAGAACTCATGCGGAGCCACGACCAGATTGATGCGTTCGGCTCCTGGCTCAGGGAGCCCTGGAGCAGGGAAAACCGTTTCGTATCCGAGGTCAGCAAGCGCCGCCGCCAGCAGCGCCGCGATCTCGGTCGTGAAGAGGTTGCCGCGGTCGCTGCTGTAGACCCAGTACCTTGGGGTCGGCATGATCCCGAGTTGCTCCCTGCGCGCCGTTACGATGGCCAGAAGGCAGCCCCGCCAATTCGCTCACCGGTGGCGGGTTGACATGAGCACTAGTGCTTATAGCGATGCACTCACATCTGCGCTAGAAGCCCTCACCTGATTTCACTCACTCTGCGCTTGGCCTCTGTCCGGTCGGTAGTATGGCAGACTGCGGCCGGGTCTTTCTGCCGCCTGGTCGCCGGACGCCGAGGGGCAGGATCCGCCCGCTGGTGCGATGCGCCCGGTGCGCGTCGGAGCCCTGGGGCCATACGGGGAACCAACGCCCACCCCGGTCGGACGAGTGCCGCCTGCGACCCGCAACGCGCGCCTTGGGCGGTGCAGACCGGTGGTCGAGCCGCTCGCGCTCCGCCACCGGAATGGTGCAGAGGGGGTTCCAATCGCCCGGAGGGCGGCCGCTGGGCACCAGCACCCGTACCCCCATCACCCGAGAGACAAGGAGGGGTGCTGGGGACCCTGGCGCACGCCGGATGCTCGCCCTGGTTATGTGCGCGGCACCTAGCCTTGCCAGACCAGAGCATCCTGCACGTCGCCGCCAGCAGTTGACCGGGTCCGCTAAGGGTCGGGTGCGCAATCTGTCGGATCTCCACAGCGACCTACCGGTCATACCCGACTGGGATAGGTGACCTCGTCCACCAGCTCGCGGTGGTCGGCGCTCAAACGCGGAATTCTGTGGCGAAGGGTCTGGTCATAGAGGCGAATCGCGGAGGGGTCTCGTCCAATCTGGTCGACGATTGCGCGTATCGGATCCCCACCAGGAATGGCCAACCGCCCCATGAAGCCGCGAAACGCGCCCACTGCCTCCAGTCCATCGCCCTCGCCCTCGATTGCGATGCAGGCGTTGAGCGCGCCAGTCTCCGGCCCCCGCACGTGTCCGATGGTGATGTCATACCCCCACGCAGCCGCTCCGGCGACCACCACTCGTGTCAGCGCTCTGGCGATCACAGCGTTCGCCGTCCCTGACAACTGGAAGCTCTCGACCTGTGACCGGTAGAGGGGGTATCTGAGGTCGAGGATCCTCTCGTTCGCCTGCACCGTGTACTCACCCGGCAACACGAGTCCTGCCGGGACTGTGGAACCCCCTCCGGCATGATAGGCGAAGGCTGCGGGAGAGAGAGCGATCCGGAATCCCAACTCCTTGCTCCTCAGCGTCCAGTCGTTCTCCTCGCAATAGCCGCGCCCAAACACCGGGTCCATCAGTCCCACAACCCGCAATACCCTCACGGGCATGCACATGCAGAAGCCCACGCCCACGGGGATGTCGATCGCCGAATCGCCAAACTCCGCGGCCATCGTATTCCCCACCCAGTCCACAAATGCCTGATCAGTGAGGAACCGCTCCGGTTGACTGTTCGGCAGGGAGTAGATCGATGCGTGATTGGACCAGGCGGTCACCGAACCGATTGACTCGTCCGAGGCGGCCACGGCCACCAGTCGCTCCACCAGCTGCGCCGAGAAGAGGACGTCCGAGTTGGCGAGGACAACGAACTCGTAGCCGCCCCGCAGTCCCTTGAGGAGAGCGAGGTTGAAGTTGCGTGGAATCCCGAGGTTTCTGGGTGAACGGTAGTAACCAAGTCCAAGCTCGTCGCATAGGCGCTCCACCGCCGCGCTAAAGCCAGCCATGGGACTCGCGTCGTCGAGTACGAGGACATCAATCGAGCATGCAGTGTGGGCCATGCGCGCCGCGGAGCGCAGGCAGGCGGCCACGACGTCCGGCCCATCGTACACGGCGACGGCGAACAGAACGCGTGGTGATCGACCGATCATCTGCGAACCTCAACAGACGCAACGGATCGCACGCGTCCGAGGCCCATCGAGTGCTCACCACGACTTGGCCTCATGGGCGCATGGCTCCCAAGAGCCTCCAGTATCTGTCGGCTGTCCGAAATGCTCGAGAGTTGCGCATTTGGTCATGCCGAGCACGCAACTCGTGCAGCTCGACCTGAAGGCGATTCACGGTCGCTTCAAGCTCAATCGTCCGCTGCTGGGCCGCGATCAGCCGCTGCGTGAGGTCCATTACTCTCGCGTTCGCAATGTCCACATCCTTCAGGGCCTGCTCCAAAGACAGTTCGTCAATGCCCTCCGCTGGAGTGCCGGCATTGTTGCGGATGGTATGGCTCGGCTTCTGCTGACGGGGCCCTCCCGTGGAACCGTCCCCACGCTTCTCGGAACGTTCAGTTGCCATCGGCATCTTCCTCACGGCTGACTCGCCTCCACCCCGCACGCGCGGGACGTCCAAGGACTGCCCAGTATGCGTCGACAGTGGAGGCGGCTGCTACGGCCCAATCGTAAGCTAAACCGGCCTCGGCTATCGCAGCGACCTGCTCGGCGGAGAGCGAGGGATCGCCGAGGAGCTCCTCCACTGCATCGGCAAATGCTTCGGCCGACCATCTCGCGGGCTTCACGGGAAGCTTCGGGTGTCGCTCAGCGAGCGGACCGAAGGGCACGAACAAGGTAGGCGTCCCACACGCGGCCGCCTCCTGCGGAATAAGGCCAAACCCCTCGGCCGAGGTCGGATACAGCACGACCGACGCGTGCCGGAGCAGCCAGTTCCGCTCTGCCGAGGTCACGTCCGGGATCCGGTAGACCGGCAGGGCCGGCCGCCAGGATGCGGCCTCAGCGGCTCGTGACGATCCGCACGGGACGTGGGCGCCCGCCATGACCAGCGCGAGCGAGTGGCCCCGAGCTGTCAGCTCCTCAAGGGTGCGGATCGCGAGGTCACGATTCTTGTGCGAGTAGTTGGTGCCGAGGACGAGAAGAAACTCCTCACCCGAGAACCCCCTGTGGAGCAACTCTCCGGGCATCACCTCAGGCTCGTCCCCTCGGAGATGCGTGACGCCATTCGGAACGACGTGGATCCGCTCCGCGTCGATCGGAAGGCGCTCCCCGGCCACGGCGCGGCCCACGTCGTCAGAGATGACGATGACCGCGTCGGCCTCGTCGCACGCGCTGCGGACGATGCTCCGATAGGTGAACCACGCCTCGGGTGAGTCATGGTATCCGGGCACCTGATAGGCGATGAGGTCGTGAATGGTCACAAGCGTGCGATAGCCCACCCGCCTCCATGTCTCTAGGCGCATGCCGTGGCCCGGCTGGAAAGGACGGTGCACAATGTCCACTTGGGGGAAGACCGTGAAATCACCGCCCAGCGTGAGCCTGACGTCGACGTTGGCGGCGCTCAGCCTTTCGGCTGCGTAAGGTTGGAGCAGCCCGGGGACCGCCACGCCGAGATACGCGACATCCGGATGGTCCGCCAGGGCTGCGACCAGAGCCAGGACGCTTACCTGGAGGCCGGTCTCCGAGGTGTCGAGGCATGTCCCGTCCACGATGACTCGCAGACCGAGCACGGCCGCTCTTGCTGCCCGGAACACATCGCCCAGACCGGCATCGTATTCGCCCGGCTCCGTCGGCGCGAGCACCAGCGCCCGGGTCGGAGCGCGCAGCGTCTCAACGTCCGCAGGTGAGAGCACGGAGCCGGCGCTGAAGTCCTCGAGGACGTCGCGCGGACGCGTGATGAAGGTCGATGCGTCCAGATAATCGACCATTCCATGAGCCCTCGCCCTGGCCGAGTACTCGTAGAGCAGGAGATCGGTCTGCTCTTGTGGATGCCTCGGGAGGGGCCAGACCAACGACAGTCCTTGGCGGGTCAGGAGGACTGCAGGACCTGCAGCGTAGGGAATGGGGATGGGCGCGAGAGCGCTCGACCTGCGACGCAGGCGCCTCGTGATCACCACCTCGTCGACGTCGGCTGTCTGATGTGGTGCCGGGGTGCCGCGCGCTGGGAAGCTGAGGTAGCCGGCTGCGTTGGAGAAGAAGGAGACGGATGCACAGCGAAGATCGTCGCCCGCCAGCCGCATGGCCGTCTCCAGGAAGCCCGGAGGAACGACCACGGGTGCCGTTACGAGAAGGACGTCGTTCTCGAGATCGTGTGCGGCGATCTCGATCAACTCCCGTGCTTCCGAGGCCGCCCTGGTCTCGAGGGCGAGGCCGTACCGCTCTCCCAACGCCCTCAGCTCCTCCAGCGCGGGCGCCTGGGGACCGCCGGCGACAATACTGTGCTCGGGGCAGCCCGTCCGCAGAGAGACGAGCGTCGGAGCCCACGGCTCGGCGGCGCCGGTCACGAAGAGGGCGATCACCACTTCCGGGAGTTCTGCCGGCGAATTGGAGGGGTCGGTCACGCGGGCTCCTGGTGGCGGCGGCGGTCAAGGGTAATCATTCGGCACGCACCACGCGATGCGGCGTTCCCGGCTCCTCCCGCGAGGCCGACGCATCAGTGAAGTGCAGCCGACCGGACGACCCGCCGGCGCCTAAGGCGGACACCGTACTCGCCGGTGGCTCGGGGAGCCCAGCCAGCTGATCGACGTTCTGGGCAAGACGGTCGATTCTCTCGCCAAGCCGTTCAGTCAGCAGCTGCAGTCGCGCGTCGAGCCGGGACACGCGGTCGACCGTCTGATCCTTCAGAGCCGCCAGTTGGGCCGGAACCGACCCAGGCTCGTCGAGCCCATTCGCGGCGGCCCTCATCCGGCGGTCGATCTGGTCAAGCTGCGCCTCGAGCCGGAGTAGCGCCTCCACGAGGCGCCGGTCCACGACCGCCCGATGGGCGTCACCGTGAGCGGTGAGGCGGGCCACCAGACGGCGCAGGGGCCGGGATACCAAGGGGAATCGCGACGGGCTGCGGGGGTCGGCACGGGACCCGGCGAACTCTGCCAGCGAGGAGGGGAGACGCCCCGAAGCGCCGCCCACGCTGCCACCGGCACCGGCCGAACGCGCCTCCAGAGCCTTCTGAGCGTGCTCGAAGCGCTCTCCAATGAAGCTCGCGCGTGCCGCCGGGGCATGCCTGGAGAGGACGTCGTCCCTGGCTCGGAGGCTGATTGCCCTCGCCTCTTCCGGGTGCTCGACGATCCGGCGCATCAGTCGGGCCACGGCCTCGAGCTTCGCACGCCCGGCGGTGGCCGGGACTAGATAGCCGGTACGAGCATCCACGAGGTCCAGGCCGCCCGGAGCTTCCGCGGTGATCACCGGCTTGCCGAGGGCCACCGCCTCCGCCAGCGGCAGCCCGGAGAGCTGGGTCGGGTCCAGCGTCACGTAGCAGTCGCAGGCGCCAGTGAGGGCAGCGCTCTCGTCGGCGTCCAGATCCTGGTCGATCACGAGGACGTCCGGCCTCCCCGCCGCCTGCAGCTTCAACGCTTCCAATTCGGCCAGATGGTGCTCTCCTTTGACGGCCACGAGCACGAGCGTGGGCCCCTCCCCCGGGGCGAATCCCTCGGTGAAGGCCTCGGCGAGTCCACTCGGGTTGGCGCGCTCCGTGCCGGCCCGGAAGTCGACCCGGGAGAGGAACAGGAAGCCCTCGGGTAGCCCGAGCGCCTCTCGATCCAGATCGGTCCTGATCGTCGGGGCGACCACGGGCAGCGGGAAGGTGAACACCGGGCACTCGGCAACGGCCTCGACGGCGAGGTGGATGGGCTCGCTGATCGTCCACACCTCGTCCAGGCGGCCGAGACCCGCCCTCCACGCCCCCCGAAGCTCGCCCGGGTCGCAGGTGAGCACCCCGATGGTGTAGCGGCCGTCGAAGAAGGCGGAACCCGCGTCTTCCATGAAGCGCGCGAACCAGGTCGGCGCGAGGGCGATCAGGCCGAGGTTAAGGCTGGCAGCACTGGCGCTGGCCGGCCGGAGGCGCGGCGGGTCTCCCACCGCCTCGAGCAGCACCGTCTCGACCTGGATGTCTGCCTCCCGCGCCGTGGCGGCGAGCAGGCCGGAGCAGTTTCCTGAGCCCGCGATCGCCGGCCCATCGGTCACGACGGAAATGCCGGGCCTGAGCCTCCCTACCGGTGCCCAGTGGACTCCCGGAAGCACCTCGGCCTCGGGAAGTCTCGTCTCCGGGACCAGCCGGCGGTGCAATCTCCCCGCCGCCGCCTCACCGCCGGCCCAGTCGAGGAACGCGTCGTAATCGGAGCCATGCAGCGCGGGGAACGCGTCCCGCAGCGCGGGGCGCCGGGAGTGCAGGAGGGCGAGGTAGCGGGGGGCGCGGTGACCGGCCTCCGACGACGGCAAGCAGGCCCACTCCAGGAACTCGTCGGCGCCCTCGGCGGTGAACGGGTCAGGGGGCGGCGCAGCGCCGCGAGACTCAGCGGCCTCCAGGCGCTGGCGGTACAGCTCTCGCATCTCGCCATCGATGGGGACGCCGTTGGGGAGGTCGGCGAAGCCATAGCGGGTGTCGGACTCCCCGCCGCGGGTGGCGGCCCGTACCGCGGCCGCATACTCGGCGCAGATGCGGGCGAGATCCGGGTGCTCCGACAGCAGGACCCTCGGCCGCGATCCCTGCCACTTGCTGAGCAGTGACGAGGCGCTGGCGTCGAAACCGCTGAAGTGGAAGAAGTGGAGCGGCAGCCCGTCGACGCGGTAACCATCCTGGGTCCAGCGAAGGTCGCGGTGGTCGAGGTTCCAGTAGGCGACGTTGTACGAGGGGTCGCGCAGGACGTGGCCGCCGAAGACGCTGGGCACGAAGTCGATCCAGCGCTGGTCCACGAAGAGGTTCCTCGCCACGTCGACCCGGCATTCACGGGAGAGCCGCTCCATCCAGAAGTCCAGGAAGGGCTGTGCCCCCGCTCCGACCGCGATGAAGCCGAGGTTGTACATGCCCGCGCTCAGGATGGTGTTCTCGTCGGTCATCCTCCCGTCCCGCGGGATCGGCGCCGTGACGTGAGGGGTGAGGACGATGCCGTGTCTCTCGGCAAGGGCGCTCACCTCGTCGAGGGGGGCGAAGACCCGGACGTCGGGATCCAGGTAGATCACCGACTCGGTGCCCGCCCGGGCGAGCAGATGCCGGATCAGCCACGGCTTCAGCGATGTTGCCAGCTCGACCAGGCCATAGATCATCGCCATCCGGTGGAACTCGCCGGTCTCCAGGCCGATCTCGTCCGGTCGGACCACCTCGAAAGGCTCGTCACGCGGATCGACGTCCCCATCGACGTCGTCGATCACCAGGACGGCGACACGCCCCCCCGGGTTGTGCTCGATGAAGGAGGTCGCCAGCACGCGCGCGAAGGGGAGGTAGTTCCGCGCGATGATCGTACAGATCTGGACTGACATTTTATGAGCCTGTCCTTGCCCTCACAAGAACCCTCTCCCGCCATCACGGCGACGGTTCAGTATGCCAACTGGCCGCGGCACCCGGGGGAGAGGCACGTCACACCGGCTTGCGAACGAGCAACCCGAAGGAGGTGGTCACCGAATCGCCGATGACCACCCGGAGGTGGGCGAGATCGGCCAGCTTCGCCTCGGCCTGACCCAGGTCGATCCAGCGGTCCTGGGGCGTGTCCATGCAAACGGCGGTGTTCAGGCTGATCCGGTAGCCGTCATGCAGCATCCGGCCGGCGAACTCCTGGAGGTCCTCGATCCGGTACACCGCGCAGTGACCGTGATCGGCGGTCGTCTCCCTCCGGGTGAGCTCCAGCTCGGTGGTGTGCACCGCCACCCCGCCCGGGCGCAGCAGCCGGCACGATTGCGCGACGAAGCGCAGCCCGAGCGCGGGGCTCCCCAGGTGCTCGATCGAGCACGAGGACCAGATGAGATCAAAAGCCCCCAGATCGTCGGGCAGCGCGTTCATGTCAACTGTTCTGATCGCGACGCGGCGCGCGAACTCCTCGGGGGAAAGCAGGTGGGGACGTGACAGTCCCTCGAGACCGCCCATCAGCTCGCCGGTCTCCGCCCAGTCGGCGCCTGACTCGGTGCTCTGGTCGGTGGCGACCACGTCCATCCCCCAGCTGGCGAAGAGTGCCGGCAGCGGTTCGTTGCCCACACCGAAGCCGAGCGCGCGCCCGCTCCGACGGGAGCCGACCGCCTGGCTCGCCATCTCCGCGATGTACGCCCACTCCCACGCCTTCCGGTTGAAGAGGGGGGCCGGTGCTCCGAAGACACCTCCGCGCCTCTCCCATGCGTCGCCCCCGTCGGTGCGGGCCACGCAGTCCTCGAACCATCCCGGGAGCAACCTCCGGTACCACTCGAGGTAGGCCGGGTCGACGCACTGGGCCGCGCTGACAGCGTGGGAGTCGAAGTCGGCGAAGGCCGGCTGGTGTCCACCGCGATTGTGGTCCGTGACGTCCACGCGCTGCAGCCAGCGAGAACGCATCGCTCGCTCCAGCTCCAGAGGGTCGGCTCTGAGGGCGCTCACCTGCTCGGCGAGGCTGTCCAGCCGGCCCTCGATGGCGGCGAGCCGGGGGCCGAGGTAGCGGCGCATCGGAGCGCTCACGAACCTCAGCAGCGACGAAGAGGCGGACACGCTGGCGGTCAACTCCAAGCCCAGCCGCGGGTCATCCGGGTCGCGGCTGTTCCCAGAAGTCTAGGAGCGGCCGGTCTGATCGGGCGCGACCTCAGGAGCTGGCCGGTGGGAAGGCCCTACTCCTGCCCTGGGCCGGGGCCAGCTGCACCGGCCCACCGTTGGCCTGGAGGGCGGGATCGTGGAGCCAGCCGGTGACCCCGCCGTCGAAGCCGCCGAGGACCCAGTCGTTCACGCTCACCGTGTCCCAGCCCGTCGCCGAGGCGTTCTGCTCGAGGACGGTCACCGTGCCGTCCCCGTCCGAGTCGATGCTGGTCGCCGCCACCACCGAGGTGTGGCCGGCGGTGCTGGTCGCCCCGTAGCTCAGCACGTCGCCGGGGACGGGCATCGGACCGTCGCCGTTGTTGGCTATGGCCGTGAGCGCCGGCCCGGTGGGGTTGTAGTGGCTCTGGAAGGTGGCGTAGTTCCAGACCACGTCGCTGCCGTTGGCGGGGTAGGGCTCGACACCCCACTCCTCGTACATCCAGCGCATGCTCAGTTCGACGCATTCCCACTCCAGGACGCCCCACTGCGCACCGGGGAAGAGCACACGGACGTCGGGGCCCTCGCCGTATTCGGGCCGCGGCCCGCAGGCGGTCAGCCCGTCCCAGGTGGCGTCCGCGCTGAGCGGGTAGGCGGGGAGGGCCTGACCCACCAGGCCCGCAGCCGCGGCCGAGTAAACGTTGGTGTCGCACGTGCCGCTCCACCAGGAGGGCGTCGAGACTGGCGGCGGATCGCCGGAGTCGGCGGCCGGTTCGGCGCCGTTCTCGGTGGAGCCCTGCATTGCGGTGCTGGGCTCGTACTGGGGTAGCCCCGCCCCGGTCCCGCTGCCGCCGACGGTGACCGTGATGTCCGCCAGCTGGGCGACGACCGGGTTCGCCTGGGCCTGCGTGCCAGGGCTTCCGACCTCCTCCGCGGCCCGGATCAGCCAGAGCCCCCCCTGGGCCTCGGTCACCCATTCGGCGATCGCGGTGGGAGTGGGCGTGGGGCCGTCGACGTCCAGGCCCACCAGGTTCGCGGCACCGGTGACCGGAGTGCCGAAGAGGGTGGCCTGCGGGTTGCCCAGACCCACGGCCTGCTGGGACTCGCGGAATGCCTCCAGTGCGGCCCGCGCCCGGGGGGCCGCTCCGGGGTACGAGGGGCCGATGGCGGGGTCGTCCTCGTCGAACGCGCCGTAGGGCACCTCGGTGAGGCTGACCTCCCGGTAGGGGTCCCGGGCGGTGGCCGACGCGGTCGCGACGTTCATCCCCGCCGGCCCGAGGTCGAACTGGGAGAGCCCCTCGAGGGCCGTGCCCTGGACCGTCAGCGTGGCGGACCCGAGGGTGAGGCTCATGGCCGGGGCGGCCGTAGCGGGCAGGGCGAGAACGGGGGTGGCGAGGGAACCCGTCAGGAGCAGGGGGACCGCGATCACCGCCGGCCACAGGGTTCGCCGCTCCGGCAGGCGCAGGCGGCGAGCGTTCACTCTCCCAACTCCCGTACAGGCATCAGCTCCGTTGGGACGAGGCTACTCACCGCACCCGCATGCCCTCGACCAACTCCAACCCTTCGTGGACAAGCCGTTACCGCGCCGTCATGTAGACTCCCGGCGGCCCGCCGTCCACCCCCGGAAGGTGAAGATCCATGGCCGAGACGCTGAAGGGCCTCGTCCTCAGCGGGGGCAAGGGCACCCGGCTCCGCCCCATCACCCACACCAGCGCCAAGCAGCTGGTCCCCGTCGGCAACAAGCCGATCCTCTTCTATGCCCTCGAGGCGCTGGTGGCGGCCGGGATCGAGGACATCGGCATCGTCACCGGGGAGACCGCCGCCGAGGTCGAGGCCGCGGTCGGCGACGGCTCCGCCTTCGGCGCCCGCTGCACCTACATCCACCAGGAGGCGCCGCTGGGCCTGGCCCACGCCGTGCTCACCGCCCGGGACTTCCTGGGCGGCAGCCCCTTCGTCATGTACCTCGGCGACAACCTGGTGCGCCACGGCATCGTCCCGGTGGTCGAGGAGTTCCGGGCGACCCGACCGGACGCCATGATCCTGCTCGCCCGGGTCCCCGAGCCGCAGCACTTCGGGGTCGCCGAGCTGGAGGAGGGGCGGGTCGTCCGCCTCGTCGAGAAGCCGGCCGTGCCCCGGTCCGACCTCGCCCTGGTCGGCGTCTACCTCTTCACGGCGGCGATCTTCGAGGCGATCGAGCGTATCGACTACTCGGCCCGTGGCGAGCTGGAGATCACCGACGCCATCCAGCAGCTCATCGAGATGGGGAAAGATGTCCGACCCCACATCATCAGCGCCGCCCACGAGGCCGAGGTGGCCACCTGGAAGGACACCGGCCGGCTCGAGGACCTCCTGGAGGCCAACCGGATCGTCCTCGACGACATGCGCCCGCGCATGGACGGACAGGTGGGCGAGGACGTCCGCCTGGAGGGCAAGGTGGTGATCGAGGCCGGCGCCGAGCTGCGCAACTGCACCATCCGCGGCCCCGCGATCGTCGGCCGGGGGACCGTCGTCGAGGACGCCTACGTCGGCCCCTACACGTCGATCAGCGCCGGTTGCACGATCCTGGGGGCCGAGATCGAGCACAGCATCGTGCTCGAGGGCGCCCGGATCGAGCACACCGACGGCAAGATCGAATCCTCGCTGATCGGCCGCGGCTGCCTGATCCACCGCTCCCCGGTGCGGCCGCGTGCCTACAAGCTGATGCTGGGAGACCATTCCGTGGTGGAGTTACGCTGATGGCGTGGATGCCGGTCACCCCCGAGGTCGAGCGGGCGCTCGCCACCATGTCGCTGACCCCCGCCCGCGAGCGGATGGGCCGGATCCACGACGTCCGGATCAAGACGTTCGTCAAGCACGCCGACCAGCGCGGCTACTTCATCGAGCAGCTGAAGCGCGGCGACCTCGATGACGACGGCAACCTCTTTCTTCCCGACCAGCCTTTCGCCCAGATGTCGCGCAGCCTCGCCTACGCGCGCGGCGGCAACCCTCCGGAGCTGATCAAGGCCTTCCACTGGCACAGGCGGCAGTGGGACTACTGGGACGTGGCCCAGGGCAACGCCCGGGTGGTCCTGGTGGATCTCCGTCCGGACTCGCCGACCTGCGGCGTGATCCAGAGCCTCATCCTCGGCGACAATGCGCCCCGGATGGTGGCCATCCCGCCCCTGGTGGCCCACGGCTACCAGGTGCTCGACCTCCGGGACGTCATCCTCACCTACTACGTGACCGAGCCCTACTACCCCTCCGATCCCGACGAGGGGCGGCTCGCGTGGAACGACCCCCGGATCGGCTTCGACTGGACCATCGAGAACATCTGAGGTGAGGCTGCTGGTGACGGGGGGGGCGGGCTTCATCGGCAGCGAGTACGTCCGCTTCACCCTCCGCGAGCATCCCGGGGATTCCGTGGTGGTCCTCGACAAGCTGACCTACGCCGGCAACCTCGCCAACCTCGCACCCGTGGCCGGCGACCCGCGCTACCGCTTCGTCCGCGGCGACATCGCCGACGCCGATCTGGTGGGATCGCTGGCCGCGGAGACGGACGTCGTCGTCAACTTCGCCGCCGAGTCCCACGTGGACCGCTCCCTGGAGGCGCCGGGCCAGTTCATCCAGACCGACGTCTACGGGACCTACATCCTCCTCGAGGCGGCGCTGCGGGCCGGCCACGAGCGCTTCCTCCAGGTCTCGACCGACGAGGTCTACGGCGACGTGGAGGCGGGCCGGAGCCGGGAGTCGGACGCGCTCCGGCCCCGATCGCCGTACAGCGCCAGCAAGGCCGGGGGCGAGATGCTGGTCTGGGCCTACCGGGCCTCGCACGGCCTGCCGGCGATCGTCACCCGCGGATCCAACACCTACGGGCCGTACCAGTACCCGGAGAAGATCGTCCCCCTCTTCATCACCAACGCCATCGACGACCTCCCCCTGCCCCTCTACGGCGACGGGGGGGCGGTGCGCGACTACCTCTACGTGGAGGACCACTGCCGGGGCATCGACACCGCGCTCCGGCACGGCGCCCCGGGTGACGACTACAACGTCGGCTTCGGCGGCGAGGTGAGCGGGCTGGAGGTGGCCGACACCGTGCTCGCCGCCCTCGGCAAGCCCGCCTCCCTGAAGCAGCCGGTGCGCGACCGCCCCGGCCACGATCGGCGCTATGCGCTCGACACGTCACGGCTGCGCGGCCTCGGCTGGGAGCCCCGGGTCGGCTTCGCCGAGGGCATCCGACGGACCGTGGACTGGTATGTCGCCAATCCATCCTGGTGGCGACCCCTCAAGTCGGGAGAGTTCTGGGAGTTCTACCAGCGCAATTACAAGCCCGCCACCCCCGGCCCGTGAGGCTCCTCATCCTGGGGTCCAGGGGTCAGCTGGGCCGGGAGTTGGCCGCGCGCGGCGGCGCCGCCGGACACGCGATCACCGCCGTCGACATCGACGAGTGCGACATCACCGATCCGGCGGCTGTCGACCGCTGGCTCACGGCCAGCGGAGCCGAGGCGGTGATCAACTGCGCGGCCTGGACCCGGGTGGACGCCGCCGAGACCGAGACCGAGGCGGCCTACCGGGGCAACGCCATCGGCCCCCGGGTGGTGGCCGCCCGCTGCGAGACGGCGGGGGTGCTGCTCACCCACCTGAGCACCGACTTCGTCTTCGACGGCACCGCCACCGAGCCCATCGACGAGGAGGCGATCCCGAACCCCCTCTCCGTCTACGGAGCCAGCAAGCTGGCGGGGGAGGAGGAGGTGCGCCAGGGTTGCCGGCGCCACCAGGTGGTCCGGACCGCCTGGCTCTACGGGCAGGACGGGCCCAACTTCGTGCTGACGATCCTCCGCCTGGTCCGGGAGCAGCGACCGCTCCGCGTGGTCGCCGACCAGCGGGGCACGCCGACCTGGACCGGCCACCTCGCCCCCGCCATCCTCCGGCTGGTCGAGCTGGGGGTGCCGGGCACCTACCACCTCACCAACTCCGGGGAGACCAGCTGGCACGGCTTCGCCGAGGCCGTGCTCGCCGAATGCGGCGTTGACCGCCCGATCGACGCGATCACCACCGCGGACTACCCGACCCCCGCCCGCCGCCCGGCGTATTCGGTGCTGGAGAACCGTGCCTGGCGCCGGCTCGGCGAACCCCCGCTGCCCGATTGGCGCGAGGGGCTCCGCGGGTACATCGCGGAGCTGGCGGCGGCGGACCGTCTGACCCCCTTCCGCTAGGATGGCCGGCGCGATGCGGCCAGACCTCTCCGTGCCCGCCGCGGGCCTGTTCCCGGCATGCGTGCGCTGCTCCCCGTCGTAGTCCTGGCCCTTGCCCTGCTGTTCTGCGCGGGGCTCGCCGTATGGGTGTGGCTGCCGTCGGGCTGGCGGCGGCTCACCCTCCCGGCGCTGCCGCTGATCGGAGCCATGGCCCTCGCCGTCGGCCTCCACCTCACCGGGATCGTCACCGGGGTCCGCGTTGGCCTGATCGTGCTCGGCGCGATCGCCGTCCTGGGCCTGGGACTCCGCTCCTGGCGGGAGCCGTGGTGGCGGGACCTTCGCGACCGCGGGGCGCTCCGGGGCCTGGGTGCTGCTCTGGTCATCGGCGCGGTGGCCTTCTGGTTCCTCTTCATCCCGGCTCGAACCGTCGGGCTGGATCTGGTGGCCCCCGCGGGTGGCAACGACAGCTTCGCGTACATCACCCCGGCGGCGTGGCTCGAAGACCATGCGATCACCCAGGTTCCGGCGGACTCGGGGCCGCCGGTCTGGGGCTACACCGAGCTCCAGCTGAGCAACGGCTTCCGGATGGGGGAGGAGCTGGACCAGGCGGCGGTCGCCACCGTCACAGGCCACGACATCCTCGACACCTGGTACACGGTGGCCAGCCTCTGGATCCTGATCCTCCCCGGTGGCCTGATCGCGGCCGCCTCGGCGCTCGGCCTCTCGCGCAAGGTGGGCGCATCGGCGGGGGTGCTGGCCGCGACCTCCTCGGTGGTCCTCTCCGAGGTCATCTTCTCGCACAGCGCGGGCGCCCTCGGCCTGGCGATGGCGCCTCTCTCGGTGGCCGTGGCGGGGCGTTACCTCGATGACGCGATGGCCCAGCGGCCGGACCGCCCGCCGGCTTGGTTTGTCGCGGGAGCGATCACGGCGCTCGCCTGCACCTACACGGAGTACCTCCCCGCCCTCGCCCTGGCGGCCGCCGTCTACGTCCTGGCCCGACGGCCCGACCTGCTCCTGCGCAGCCTTCGAGCGGCGGCCGTGGTGGCCGGCCTCGCCCTTCTCATGGGACCGCTGGCATGGTTCCGGGTCGTCCATTCCCTGGCCAACGAGACCCAATTCGGTCAGGGGGCCGGTCAGCCCTCGTTCTTCCTGGCGATCCCGCCGCCCACCATCGTGGCGCATTACGTGGGCACCGTCGCCATCGACGCGCCGGGAACCGGTTCGGCGCTCGGCTACGCGGCCCTTGTGCTCCTCGCCGCCGGCGCCCTCCTCGCCGTGGCGATCAGCCCCGCCCGGCGCTTCTTCGCCATTGTCATCGGCTCCATCGCCGCGCTCGTCCTGGTCCTCAGCACCGTCCATTACTTCCCGTACGGTCAGGGCGAGCTGGTGCAGGTCACCTTCTCGGTGGTGATGCTGGCGGTGGCGGCCGGGTATGGCGCGCTCCTGGCCCGGCTCAGCCCGCCGCGTCTCGGACGGTGGCCGCGGCGCGCGGCGGCGGGACTGGCGGCGGCGCTCATCGTCGTCTTCGCCGCCGTCAACGTCAACACAACGCTACCGTTCCTCACCTCCGTTCCCCCCTCCGCCATCCACGACACCAACGGCCTCAACGCCGTCCGCAACTGGCTGCTCTCGGTGGCCGGACCGACCGGCGCCGATGCGATGGTGCTCGACACCCAGGTCTGGGACCAGATATGGCTGCAGTACGAGCTGCGTGACATGACCGACGTCAACTTCCCCTACGTCGTGATCCAGTACGGAAACGGCAACCCCGACAGCACCCGATACTTCGATGGCCAGTCACGACGCTACGCGGTCGTCGAGAGTGACCTGCTGATGGACGTCAGCCCTGGGGTCATCGTGGGTGGCGCCGGTGACTGCAGCTTCCTCGACCTCAGCCGGGGAACCGCCGTCCTGGCCGTCGGCACCGGCCTGTCCTTCAACCCGGTCTCCACCGATCCGGTCATCGGGACGGTGCAGTGGATGATCAACGACGGACAGCTGCTCCTCTTCCACTCCCGGTCGGTCACGCGCGTCGTGCTCAGCCTGGTGGCCCCGCCACAGCTGACCCCGATCAGCGTCAAGGTGGAGAGCGGAAGCCAGGTCCTGGCCACGGCGAATGTCTCCGGCGCCGGTGCGGAGGTGTCGGTCAACCTTCCACCCGGCAACGCGATCCTGCTCACGCTGGTCGCCAGCAAAGCCGCCGTCGTGGTGCCGCCAGATCCCCGTCTGCGTTCGATCGGCATAACCGGAGTGCTCAACGGCTCATAGCCCGGTGACGCCACGCGGGGCCCCCTGAGCGCGACGGAGATCGCGCTCAGCCGTCGCGGCCGGCCAGCTCGGAGACCGCAGCGGCCAGCTCGGCGGCGACGGCGTCCTCGGTCACCGTGGCGCTGTAGCTCCACCCAGCCTCGCTGAGCCGGCGCCATACCCCCGCATCGCCGCAGACCTCGAGGATCGCGGCGGCCAGACCCGGCGCGTCGACGTCGGCCGGGAGGGCGACCAGGCTCCCAGGCGGCAGCTCCTCCGCCACGCCCACCTGGTTGGTGATGACGGGGACGCCGCGAGCCATCGCGTCGCGGGTGCTCCCCGAGCTCTCCCCATTGGTCCCCACGCGGAGCTGGACGGCGCACGTGAGCCGGTCGATCGCCGCCCACCACCCCTCCACGTCGACGTGGCCGGTGAAGGAGACGGCGCCGGCGACTCCCGCCTCCGTGGCGTGGGTGAAGATCCAGTCCCGCTTCCAGTCCTCGCAGGGGCCGATGAAGATCAGCTCGGGCCGGTCGGCGGTGGGAATCTCGGCGATGGCGTCGACGAGCAGGAGCGGCGACTTGCGCTCGTCGACCAGGCCGAGGGCGCCGACGACGGGGGGAGACCGACGCGCCACGGGCCCAGCGGGCCGGAGCGGCGCCGCGGCGTGGGGGACCACCCGGATCGGGGGCGCCGCGGCGTCCGGTCCGAGGTCCAGGCGAAGCAGTCGCTCCGCCAGCCGGGAGTGGACGAGGACTCCGCGGGCGCCCCGCACCACCGCCGGGGCCAGGCCCAGGCCATAGCGCTCGCAGAGGGCGACGCTCCAATCGGTGAGCGCGCGAGCCGGGTACCTCATGCCGTAGTGGCGGTGCAGGAGGTCGGCGATGTAGTCGCCGGGCTCGATCCCGTGGCTCGCCGCGTAGTGCCAGATGAGGTGGGGCACGCGGACGTCGTGCAGCCAGACGATGCCGGTGTGGACGAGCAGCTTCTCGTAGGTGGCGACGTGGTGGGGGCTGTTGCCGATCGCGTAGACGACGGCGTCGTAGCTGTGAGGGTTCACGTAGCGACCGAGGCCGATGAGAGGCAGCGCGCGCACCCCGGGTGGGCTGACCGTCGGGGTCTCCGGGTTCGAGTGGAGCACGTCGAGGTCCATGTGCGCGGCGAGCGCCGGCAGCAGCCGGGCGCTGTAGCTGGCGATGCCCCCCACCTCGGGAGGCAGCGGCGTCACCAGGGCGACCCGCGGCCGGGTGCTCCGGCGTTGCGGCGACACGGGGCTGCGACGCCAGCGCCCGGAGTCGATCCGCTCCCGGATGGCATCCAGCGTACGATCGGCCACCGCGTCCCAGCTGAACAGCGGGGCCCGTCGCCGGACCGCCTCGACCAGTTCCGAGCGGAAGCCGGCGTCGCTCACTCCGCGTTCCATGGCGCGACTGATGTCGGCGACGTCCTCGGGATCGAAGGTCGCCGGTGGGTGCTCGAGAATCTCGGGCAGCGATGAGACGTTCGACGTCACCGCCGGGCAGGCGCAGGCGATCGCCTCGGCGACCGGGAGCCCGAATCCCTCGTACAGAGACGGGAAGACGAAGAGGGAGGCGCCCCGGTAGAGCCGCACCAGCAGCTCGTCGCCCACCCGGCCTGTGAGCACCAGGTCGCCCTCGTCGCATCCGTGGGCGCGGGCGTGGTCGAGCCAGCTCCGGCGCCATTCCTTGGGCAGCTCGCAGGTGATGACCAGCTGGTGCTCCCGGCGGACGCCGGCAGGGAGCGCGGCGAACGCCTCGATCAGGCGCTCGGTATTCTTGCGAAACTCGGCGCCTGCGACGGAGAAGAAGTAGGGACGGCGGATCTCCGGCACGTCGCGGCGCGCCGCCGCGAACGCGTCCAGCCCGGCCGGTGCCGGCCGGAAGATGGGGGAGACGCCGCCACCGATGTTGACCACGGTGGCTGGGTCCATTCCCAGCCGCTGGATGGCGTCCTGCCGGGTCGCCTCGGAGATGGCCAGCACCAGGTCGGCGCCGCGGACCGTCTCGACCCGCTGCAGGTAGCGCTTCCGCCAGGCGGGATCGGCCAGGTAGCGCTCCTGCATGAGGTACGGGATGAGGTCGTAAAGGGTGACGATGAGCGGGAGGTCGGGCCTCATGAGGTGATCGGGGACGACCGCCGTGGCCGGGTCGGGGAGCTCGAACGGCGACATCAGGTGGAACGCGACATCGCTCAACCCGAGATCCCGGCGCAGCCCGGAGAGGGTGCTCCAGCCGAGCAGGGGCGAGCTGAGCAGCGGGGCGGGAAGGTGTCCGGGGAACGGCTGCAGCGGGTTGAGCAGGAGCCGGCGCACCCGATCCGACCGGCGCATCAGGGCGGCGGCATGCTCGACCACGAAACGGGCGATGCCGCGCTCGCCGTGGGCGACGCTCTGAGCCCCCTGGATGTCGAGGATGAGCCCGTACTCCGAGCCGGTCACGTCTCCCGCGGCGCCCTCGGACGGCGGGCGCCCGTTCCGACCCCCCCTGGGTGGTCCTGGATGGCGGCGGCCACCGCATCGGGCAGCTGGCTGAGCCGCGCGTCGAGCTGGTCGAGTCGCTCGTTGAGCTGGTCGAGCCGCTGATTGAGGAGGGTGAGGCTGCGCGCGTGGGTGGAGGTCAGCTCCGAGGCGGCCTCGATGTCACCGAGAAGCCGGTGCTGGACCAGGTGCATCCGGCTCTGCCAGCTCTCGTCCATCTTCTCGAACTGGCGGTTGACGTAATTCCGCAGCGGAGCGGTGACGGTCATCGCCGCATCGCGTCCCATCCGCCGAAGGCTCCCTCTGGTCTCTTCCATGCTCTCCTCGGTGTGACGATCTTGGGGATATCCCCAACAAGGTCGCGATCATAGCCCCCCCGGGGCCGGACCTCACCGCCTCGGGCTGGCCGCCAATCGGTGACCGGGGCGGCGCGGGCCGGCCGGCTTCCCGGTGCCCGGCCCAGGTGGAGCGACGAGCGCGAGCGAACCGTCTGGCCGGTCGTTCTGCGGCGGCCTTTGACCCTGCAACGATGCGGTCACGTCGGTGACCCGAAAGCCACCGCGCTGTTACCCTGCGCCGCGCGTCGTCCCACTCCACAACCGAGCTTGGCCATGAGATCCGACTCCCCGATCGCGCGTCGGGCCCTCCTGCCCGCAGCCCTCCTGTTTCTTGTCGGCGGCACGATGTCGTCCGCGCTGCCATCGAGCGCGCGGCTCGCAACGACAGCCAGCGCACGTCTGAGTGTCACGCCTCCGCGATCGGACTACCGCGTGCTGCGCCCGCTGGGAGGTGTGGACGCCGCCAGCGTCTCCGATACGGCGTCCGCGTCGGCGGGCGCGCCGTCGGTTCCCGTCCTCACGGCGGATCCCGCCGCCGCCGCGCGCGCCCGGGAGCATCCCGCGTCGCCCGCCGGCGCGTCCCCTGAGACACCCTCCATCCGCGCCGGAACACTGAACGCGGCCTCCGGCAGCGGCCCGCTGCTGACCGGGTTCGCGGGTGCCTCTCACGACGGTGACATCGAACAGTGGTGCTCTGCGGGCGGGTCCTGCACCGACCAGGATCAGAACGTCACCCCCCCCGATGACGACGTGGCGGTGTCGAGCACGCAGGTCGCCGAGATCGTCAACGGCTCTCTCTGGGTGTACAACCGGAGCGGGGTCCTGCAGTTCGCGCAGAATCTCAGCAGCGTGTTCCCGGGATGCGTGAATGCGCCCGCCTCGGAACCCCAGATCGAGTACGACTCCCTGGCGAACCGCTGGTACCTGGCGGCGACGGAGTGGGACCAGGCCACGTCACCCGCGTCGAGCTGCGTCGTGGTCATGGTGTCGCAGGGAGGCTCCATCAGCTCGGCCGGACTGTCAAGCTGGTACCCGTACGGCGCCGGCTACGTACCGGACAGGGGCCTCATCTACGACTCGCCAAAGCTCGGGTTCAGCAGCGACAAGCTGGTGGTCTCCTGGAACGACTTTCCGTGCGACGACTGCTCCGCCGTGGGAGAGGAGACCTGGGTGATCCAGAAGTCACAGCTCCTCAGTGGGGATCTGGCGCCAGACGCCGTCGTCCTGTTCGGGGAGGACGGGTCGCGCTTCGGCATCGTCCCGGTGCAGTCGCTGAGCTCCACCAGCGACGAGTGGGCCGTGTACAACAACTCCGACCCGTACCTGCAGCGGAACACCAACTCCCCGACCCTCGGCATGATCGACATCAGCGGCACACCCTTGGCGGGCAACCTCAGGTACACGGAGTACGACCCGACGATCACGCCCACCTCGATACCCCCCTATGTAGCTCAGCCGGGCACCTCGCTCCTGCTCAACACCGACGACGACCGACTCCTCGACGCCGTCTGGATGGACGGGCTGCTCTGGACGGCCGCCAACGATGCCTGCGGGACGACCCCGGAGGACGCCTGCGCCCGCTACATCGAGGCACAGGCCATCCCCGGATCGGTCCAGATCATGACCGGGCAGGACTGGGACGTCGGCGGCAACGGAACCAACGCCTACTACCCGTCGGTGACCTTCGACGCCAGCGGCGACATGGTCGGATCGGTGAACGTCTCCACGACGACCACGTACGCCTCGGTGGATGTCGTCGGGCAGCCGGTCGGCTACGCGCTCGGGCCGGCCTTCGTCGATCCGGCGCACCAGGGGACGCTGGCCTACGAGGTTCCGGGCGCCCCGGTCGAGGACGACTATGGGGGCGACCGATGGGGCGATTACGGAGGCGCAGCCTACGATCCGGCCGATCCCCACGGCGCGTGGGTCGTGGGAGAGTTCACCGCCCCCGACGTGATCGCGGCACCTGCCGGTGTGAACGACAACTGGGCCACGTGGATCCAGGACGTCGAGGCGAGCGGTCCCCTGAGCGGGGTGGCGACGCCAGGGGGCGGTTACACCCTCGACGGTTTCGGTGGCGTGCATCCCTTCGGCGACTCTCCGCCGGTCACCGCCACCGGCTACTGGCCGGGCTGGACCATCGCGCGGTCCATCCAGATGAACCCGTGCGACACCTCCGGGCAGATCTCCGGCTGGGTGATGGACGGCTTCGGCGGCCTCCATCCCTTCGCCGCCAGTGGCACCCCCATGCCGGCCGTCCCGTACACCACCGGCTACTGGCCGGGCTGGACCATCGCCAACGACTTCGTCGCCTTCTGCATCACCGTGGGCGGCGTGCAGCATGCGGCCGGCTGCGTACTCGACGGCTTCGGGGGGCTCCACGCCTGGGCCGACTCCAGCGCGGTCATCGCTGACGTGCCCTGCTCCGGCACCGGCTACTGGCCGGGCTGGGACATCGCCACCAAGATCGCGGTGATCCCGGGGACCGACGAGGGCTACGTGATGGACGGTTTCGGGGGTCTGCATCCCTTCAACGGAGCGCCTCCTGTGAGCCCGTCCGGCTACTGGCCGGGATGGGAGATCGCGGCCGGCGTGGTGGCCACCGCCAACGGGGGCTACACGGTGGACGGCTTCGGGGGCACCCACCCCTTCGGCAGCGCCCCGCCCATCGCCCCCAGCGGCTACACGCCGGGCTCCGACGTTGCCCGCGGCATCGCGATGGCCTCCGGGGGCACCGGCGCCTACACCCTGGACGCCTTCGGGATGGTCCACCCCGCCGGGGGTTCGCCCTCCCTCTCGGTGAGCGGCTACTGGCCGGGGTGGTCCATCGTCTGCGATTTCGTGACCGCGCCGTGATGGTCCAGCCGTGGCATGATGCCGGCTCAGTGCCCAGAGCCCGGCGCCTATCCCGCCTCGTCCTGATCGCCACAATCTCTGCCCTGCTCGGCGGTGCCGTCGCGGCGGCGCCGGTCGCCGCAGGGAGCGGGGACAGCTCGCAGACCCCGGCGGGTCTCGGCGCCGGCCCACACGTCGTCATGGACGAGAGCAACGGTCCACCCGTCCCCGGCGTCGCCGAGGGCGGGACGGTCACCCCCCTCCTGCACCCCGTCAACCATTTCGCCGCGAACGTCGCGGCAGGCACGGTCGCATCGACGGAGGCGGGCTCCAGTGCCGGAGGCCCGGAGGTCTTTGGTTTCGTCCAGAACGGGGAGGTGACCAGCGGCGATTGGCAGTCGGACCTGCAGTTCGGCTTGCTCTCGACCATCGCCTACGACGCCATCGACGTCAACTACAACGGCGCGCTGATCGAAACCGACGACGCCGGCTGGCAGGGATGGGAGAGCGTGCAGGCGACCGATCTCTTCAACGCCGCCCACGCCGCCGGTGATCGCGTGGTGGCGACGTTCGCGTACCTCTGCGGCAGCGCCGCCTGCGACAACGGCATCAACGAGCTCCTCACCTCGTCGACGTACGAGGCGACCTTCATCCAGAACGTCGTGTCGCAGGTGACCCAGCGCGGCGTGGACGGGGTCAACATCGACTTCGAGCCGGACACCGGGCTCGGCAGCGACTCGGCCCAGTTCACCGCGCTGATGAGTCAGCTCAAGAGTGCGCTCCCGAGCGGGGACGAGCTGAGCGTCGACACCTACGCGTCCGCCTACCAGGGCGGGGAGATGTGGAACATCTCCAGCCTCGCGTCAGTGGTGGACGCCATCGACGTGATGACCTACGGCCTCTACTCCGGTCCGGACGCGCAGCCCAACGACGCCCTGGCCGGCCCCTACGGGTACACCGACACCTCGGTCGTCAACGACTACCTCGCGGAGATGCCGGCGTCCAAGCTGATCCTGGGCATCCCGTATTACGGGGTGACCTACTCGACCACCAACCCGTCCTTCGGTGCGCCGCTCGCCAACCCTCCGAACGTCACCGACCCCTACTACTCCGCTATCCTGTATGACCTCTCGTCATGTGGTCTCCCGGACCTGACCGAGAACTACGACATCACGTCGCAGACGGCGTGGGCCAGTTGGCAGTCGAACCCAACCAATCCCAACTGCACCACGTACGGTGGGTGGCGCGAACTCTATTACGACAGTACGCAGTCTCTGGAGGCCAAGTACCAGCTCGTCGACACCGACCGGCTGCGGGGCATCGGCATCTGGGCGCTCGGGATGGACAGCGGTAGCGATGACTACTGGAACGCCATAGCCGGCGGGTTCGACGACGGAGGCGGATACACCCTCGACGCCTACGGCGGGGTCCACCCCATCGGCGACTCGCCGCCGGTCGACGCAACCGGCTACTGGCCGGGCTGGCAGATCGCCAAGGCCATCCAGATGAACCCCTGCGACACGGCCGGTCAGTACTCCGGCTGGGTCATGGACGGCTTCGGGGGCCTCCACCCGTTCGCTGCCGCCGGCACCCCCATGCCCGCCGTCCCCGACACCACCGGCTACTGGCCGGGCTGGTCGATCGCCAATGACTTCGTCGCCTTCTGCATCACCGTGGGCGGGGTCCAGCACGCGGCCGGCTGCGTCCTCGACGGCTTCGGCGGTCTCCACCCCTGGGCCGATTCAAGCGCGGTCATCGGCGACGTGTCCTGCAACGGCACCGGCTACTGGCCGGGCTGGGACATCGCCACCAAGATCGCGGTGATCCCGGGCACCGACCAGGGCTACGTGATGGACGGCTTCGGGGGGCTGCATCCCTTCGACGGTGCCCCCTACTACAACCCGTCCGGCTACTGGCCGGGCTGGGAGATCGCCGCTGGTGTGGTGGCCACCGCCAACGGCGGCTACACGGTGGACGGCTTCGGGGGCATCCACCCCTTCGGCAGCGCCCCGGCGATCAGCCCCAGCGGCTACTGGCCGGGCGTGGACATCGTGCGCGGCATCGCCGCGGCCTCCGGAGGCACCGGCGTCTACACCCTGGACGCCTACGGCGAGGTCCACCCCGCCGGCGGCGCACCCACCCTCTGGGTGAGCGGCTACTGGCCGGGCTGGAGCATCGTCGTCGACGTCGTCAGCGCCCCCTGACTCCGCCGCCGGAGTGGCTTCACGGCGCCCCCTCGCGGCTCCCTCAGGCGCTGAGGCATCACCACCTGAGCCTCGGCATTGCCCGCCGTCGCGATTCGGTAACAGCCGGTGACAAGCGCGTCACAGCTTGCTAGCTTCCCCTTGGATGCCCACACCCAACCCCCGCGCGGGGGCACCCCGTCGGCCCCTCCGGGCCGTTCCCCTACTCGTCGTCGCCCTGCTCGCCCTGAGCCCGCTCGGGGCTGCCGCCACGGACTGGCCCACCTACCACGGGGACAACACCCGTCAGGGCGACGACTCCTCCGACCCCGGCCTCTCCAGCCCGGTGCCCGCCTGGACGTCGGCGGAGCTGGACGGCGCCGTCTACGGTTCCCCGCTCGTCGTCGGTGCCCAGGTCGTCGTCGCCACCGAGAACAACACCGTGTACTCGCTGGACGCCTCGGATGGCGCGGTGGAGTGGTCCACCCATCTCGGGACGCCACGCACCACCGCGATCGAGTGCGGCGACATCAACCCCCAGGGGATCACCAGCACCCCGGTCATCGACGGCGGCAACGTCTACGTGGTCGCCAACATCCAGACCGGCTCCTCCAGCTTCTACTTCGACCTGGTCAGCCTCAGCCTCAGCACAGGGGCGGTGAACTGGCAGGCGAACATCGACCCGCCGGACAACAGCAACCCGTCGGGCATCACCTGGAGTGACGAGGCCATCACCATGGAGGACCGCGGCGCCCTGCTGGTGACGGACGGGCGGGTGTTCGTGCCCATGGGCGGCAACGACGGGGACTGCGGCGACTACCACGGGTACGTGGTCAGCTTCCCTGAGACCGGCCCACCGGCGAGCGTGGCCTGGTGGGCGTCGAGCGAGGTGGTGCCGGGCGACAACCAGGGGGCGGACTGGTCCACCGGGGGGCTGTCCGAGGACGCCGCTGGCTACATCTACGCCAGCACCGGCAACAGCAACCAGGACAGCTCCACCGACACCTACGACTACGGTGACGGGGTGATCAAGCTCGACCCCGACAACCTGGCCCCGGGTGCCCCCGTCGACTACTTCGCGCCCAGCAACTGGTACCAGCTCAACGCCGACGACGCCGACCTCGGCTCCACCGCTCCCCTGCAGCTCCCCAACGACCGCATCTTCATCGTCGGCAAGGGCGGAACCGGGTACCTGCTCAACAGCACCGACCTCGGCCACATCGGCGGGCAGGTCGCCGAGCACCAGGTCTGCCATGCGACCTCGGACGCCGCCTTCGGCAGCCTCGCCTACGCCGACGGCACCGTCTTCGTGGGCTGCAGCGACGGCATGGCGGCGGTCCAGATCGCGAGCAGCAACGACGACTTCTCGCCCCTCTGGTACAACACCACCAACGTCGCCAACCATCCCCCCACCGTCGCCGGCGGGTTGGTGTGGTCGGTGAGCTCGGGGGGCGACCAGCTGCTCGGCTTCTCGACGACCACCGGCGAGCTGGAGCAGGTTCTCTCGATCAGCGGCTCCACCCACTTCACCACCCCGACTGCGGCCAACGGCCAGCTCTACGTCGCCGGCGGCGAGTATGTGAACGCCTTCGCCAGCGTCCCTCCCCCTCCGGTCAACGGCATCACCCTTGACGGCTACGGCGGTGTCCACCACTTCGGCTCGGTGGCCGCGCCGACGGGGAATGGCCCCTACTGGCCCGGCTGGACGATCGCCACCGGCCTCGCGGTCTGTCCCGATCACACGGGCGGCTACGTCCTCGACGGCTTCGGCGGGGTCCACCCCTTCGGGGCCGCCCCCAGCCTCGCGACCACGGCGTACTGGCCCGGCTGGGACATCGCCAACGGGATCGCGGTCACCAGTGACTGCTCCGGCGGATATGTCCTCGACGGCTTCGGCGGCGTCCATCCCTTCGGTGACGCCCCGCCGGTCACCGTGACCGGCTACTGGCCGGGCTGGGACATCGCGGTGGCCATCGTTCTGCGGCCCGACGACCGGAGCGGCTGGGTCATGGACGGCTTCGGAGGCCTCCATCCCTTCGCCGCGGCCGGGACGGCGATGCCTCCCAACCCCGCCAACGGCCCGTACTGGCCAGGCTGGGACATCGCCCGTGGGTTGACCCTGGCCGACGCGGGAGGTGGCTACGTCCTCGACGGCTTCGGTGGCGTACACGCCTTCGGCGACGCCCCACCGGTCACCGCTACCGCCTACTGGCCCGGCTGGGACATCGCCAACGCGATCAGCGAGTACAGCTCGAGCCCGCCTGCCGGCTACGTGCTCGACGGCTTCGGGGGGCTGCATGCCTTCGGCGCCGCCCCTCCCGCCGCGGCACCCGCCTATCTGCCCGGGCAGGACGTCTTCCGCGCGCTGGGTGTCACCACCTGACCTCTCGCATCCGCTCGCAGGCCAGAGCAGGCGGCTAGTCTACGGGGCCAATGGCCCGCATCCCGTTCCCACAGCTACCCGGAGGCCCCGAAGTCGCCGTCAGAGTCCTGGTCGCTCGCGATGCCTGACCACCGGCGCGACCTGGCGATGGCCCTCACCTATTACGCCCCCTATGTCAGCGGCCTGAGCGACGCCGCTCGTGCGATCGCGGAGGGCCTGGCCGGGCGAGGCTGGCGGGTGACCGTGGTCGCCACCCGGCATCAACCCGACCTGCCGGCCCGGGAGACCCTGAATGGCGTCGACGTCGTCCGCACACCTGTCATCGCGCGCATCGGCAAGGGGACCGTCAGCCCTGCCTTCGTGCCCGCCGCCGCGCGGGCGGCGGGACGGAGCCGCGCCCTCCTCCTCCATCTCCCGCTGCTCGAGGCCGGGCTGATCGCCAGCCTGGTCCGGCGGACGCCGATCGTGACGATGTACCAATGCGATGTCTCCCTGCCGGCGGGGCTGGCCAACCGAGGCCAGACCGCCGTGATCGATCTCTCGTCGCGCGTCGCCTGCCGGCGAAGCCGGGCGGTCGTCGCCTCCAGCGCCGACTACGCTCAGGCCTCCCGCATCAGCACGTCCCTGCTTCCCCGTCTTCGGGTCATCCCCCCGCCCTGCCGGCTCCGTTCCGGGGGCAAGCCCGCCTTCCGGGACACGCCCGGCCTCCATGTGGGTTTCCTCGGCCGCCTTGTGGAGGAGAAGGGAGTCGAGTACCTGGTGGAGGGCTTTCGGAGGCTCACCGACCCCGCCGCGCGCCTTCTGCTCGCCGGCGACTTCGCCGCGGTGGCGGGCGGGTCCGTAGTCGAGAGAGTGCGACAGGGAGCTGCCGGCGACCCGCGGATCCGGCTGCTCGGCTTCCTCCCCGATGCGCAGGTTGCGGACTTCTATGCGTCGATCGACGTCCTGGTGCTGCCCTCGATCAACCCGCTGGAGGCCTTTGGCATCGTCCAGGCCCAGGCCCTGATGCTCGGTATCCCGGTGATCGCCAGTGACCTCCCCGGGGTCCGGGTCCCGCTCACCGAGGTCGACCTCGGAACCCTGATCCCCCCCCGGGATGCCGCCGCCATCGCCGGAGCCCTCTCAGCCCCGCTCCCCGCCGCCCGGCAGAGACAGACGGCCTCGGTGCGGGCCCGGGAGCTGTGGATGGCCGATGCCGTCGTCGAGAGAAACGCCACCCTGCTGCGCGAGATCGGCGGCATGGACCCCGCAGGCGCTCAGAGCTTCGGGCCGTAGATCGCGACCAGGGCGACGCCGATCCAGAGCAGCGCCGCCAGCTGGGTGGGCCGGTCCCGGAGCAGCACCTCCTCGGGCTGGCCGCCCTCGCGGCGGGTCTCCATGAGCAGCGTGTAGCGGAAGACGCCGTACACGGCGAACGGGATGGTGAGGATCAGAGCGTGGTGCGCCTGACCCTGGGCCGAGAAGAACGTGTACAGGCAGTACGAGAAGAGCGTCCCCAGCATCGAGGCGCTGAGGAACTGGTGCAGCGACGCGGCGGTGTACTCGCCGAGGACGGGCCGGTGGGTCTGGGCGTTGTCCCCGAGCAGGACCAGCTCGTTGTACCGCTTGCCGAAGCCGAGGAAGAGGGCGAGGAAGAGGCTGCAGAGGAGCAGCCACTCGCTGGGGACGACGGGGGCGGCGGCAGCCCCGGCTCCCACCCGGAGGACGTAGCCCGCCGCGAGCACGATGACATCGAGGATCGCGACGTGCTTCAGCCACGCCGAGTAGGCGAGGGTGGACACCACGTAGGCGAGCAGCAGGCCATCGGACTCCAGGGACGCGGCAAGCCCGACCAGCAGGCTTCCAGCCAGCAGCACCACCGCCACCGCCGCGGCCGGCCCGACGGCCAGCCTCCCGGCGGCGATCGGGCGGTGGCGCTTGCGCTCGTGGAGCCGGTCCGCGTCCCGGTCTGCGATGTCGTTGACGAAGTAGAGACCGCTGGAGGCCAGGCAGAACGCGGCGAACGCCAGCGCCGTCCTCCCCATAGCGCCAAGCCCGAATGCGCCACCGAAAACGGTGGGCACGAGGACGAAGCCGTTCTTGACCCACTGGCGCGGGCGCGCGGTCTGGAGCAGGTCGAGAGCCAGGCTCCGCGGGCTGCCCTTCCTGACCCCTTCGGGCCGGCCGACCAGCTCGCCGGCCGCCGTCCCCTCGTCGACCAGCCTGCCGCCGGTGGTCGCGCTCATTGGACCAATGAGTGTACGCGGAGATCCCGGGCGGCTCCCGGCCCCACAGCCGAGGCCGCCGCCTCCTCCTCTGATCTCGACGAAGGGTGCAGGGGAATGAGCCGCCGGACGATCAGGCCCACCGCCGCGCCGAGTGCCAGGCCGGCGAGGACGTCGCTCAGATGGTGCAACCCGGTCTGAACCCGGGACCAGGCGACCGCCACGGCCAGCAGCCCCAGCGGCGCTCTCCAGCCCGGCATCCCGTCGGAGAGGAGGAGGGCCCCCGCTGCCGCCGACGCGGCGTGGCCCGACGGGAAGGAGGTGCTCGGCGGGCGGCGGGCGCGGAATCTGAGCGGCACGTGCGCGTCAGGCCTCCCACGCCGCGTGGTGCGTTTGACCAGACCCTCGACCACCGCGGACTGGATGCCGATGGTGATGAGCGCCCGGGACGCCGCGCTGCGCCCCCCCTCGCGATCGGTGAGCGCTCGGACGGCGGCGATGGCGGCCCAGACCTTTCCGCGATCGGCGGCCGAGGAGAGCAGGTGCGCCGTGGAGTCGAGGGCGCCGCTGCGGCGACGCGCGACCCACGCCTCAACGGCCAGATCCGTCGCCTGCACCCGTCGCCCCAGGCCGCCAGGAGCTCGTCCGGGGGCGGGTGTCGCCACGGGTCTTGCGGTCACCGGCGCACTCCTATGGGAGGATGACGAACGTGTAACAGGGCGCCCGCCTACCGTTCCCGCCGGCGCAACGTTCGACACCCTTCCTACGATGGTCCATTCTCTCCGTTCCCCCCGACAGATCGCGGCCGTGGCCGCCATCATCCCAATCCTGGGGTTGGCCTTTGCCAGCTCCGTCGGAGCCGCGGCCGCCGGCCCGGCGACCCTGCAGCCCAGCTGGAGCTTCAGCACCGGCGCCACCAGCGCGGTCAGCCCGGCCTGGGGGGCGCAGCCATACGCGGGCGCGGCCGTCGGCGACCTCTTCGGCAACGGGCAGGACGAGGTGGTGGCCGCCTTCCCCAACGGGAGCGTGTACGTCTTCAACTCCAGCGGGCAGGTGATGCCCGGCTGGCCCATCAACGTCGGTGAGGCCGTCGACACCACCCCGACGCTCGCCGACCTCCACGGCGACGGCCGTCTCGAGATCCTAGTCACCTCCCAGAACGGCTACGTCTACGCCTGGAACGGCAATGGCTCCACCGTCCCCGGCTGGCCGGTGTTCGCCGGCTACGGCTCGGCGGAGTCCGGCGGGGTGTTCCACCCCGGCTTCCTCGGCGGCGTCGCCGTGGGCGATCTCTTCGACAACGGCCAGCAGGAGGTCGTGGCGTCGAGCCTCGATCACTTCCTGTACGCATGGAACTCCAGCGGTCAGCTGCTGCCAGGCTTCCCCGTCGCGCTCTGGGACAGCGCGGTCCAGACGCCGGCCCTCGTGAACCTGGACGGGAACGGGCAGCTGTGGATCATCGCGGGCGGCGACTCCATCCCGAACGACTGGGGGACGGCCGCCTGGTACGCCATCCCCAACACCGGTTGCTCGACCCCCAACGCGACCCTCTCCGGCTGTGACCACGCCGGCTGGCCCATCTACCAGAACGAGGTGACCTGGTCATCGCCGGCCGCGGGCAACCTCGGTGCCAACGGCGTGACCGAGGTTGTCGCGGGGACCGGCCACTTCTACAGCCAGACCCTCGGTCCGGCCAACCGCGGCGCCTACCTGCGCATCCTCACCCCGCCGGGCGGGACGCTCGCCACGCTGTCCACGGCTGGCGACGACTTCGGCTCGCCGGCGATCGGCAGCCTGAATGGCGGCAGCAGCCTCGACATCGCCGAGCAGGACGAGAACTCGGACGTCTACGTCTGGGGGTCGAGCGGCAACCTCCTGTGGAGTGGCAGCGCGGCCTGGAACTACCCGGTGAGCGCCCTTGGAAGCCCCGCGATCGCGCCGGTCGGTGGCGGCTCCAACGGCGTCTGGACCCCGGGCAGCGGCTACATCTACGCGTGGAACGCCTCGGGGAGCATCGTCGACCAGGCCAACATCGGAGCTGGGAATATTGCTTTCGCGGCGCCGACGGTCGCCGACCTCGGCACCGGCCAGCTCTTCATGATCGACACCTACGAGAGCGGGAGCGCCTACGAGATCAGCGCCTTCGCCATCCCGGGAACCTCGACGGACGCCATCCCGGTCAACTCCTGGCCCACCTTCCATGGCAACAACCAGCACTCGGGCGGCGTGGTCCCGATCGCCACCGTGACCTCGATCAACGGTGGCGCCTCCATCACCCACACCAGCTTCACCGTCTCGTGGGCCCCGGAGGGCAACGTCGCGGCGACCAGGTACCACCTCTGGGTCTACCAGGCCGCGCTGGGATGGGACCTGTACACCACGACGAGCGCCACCTCCGCGACCTTCACCGGAGTGCCGGGGGACACGTACAACTTCTTCGTCGACGCTTACAACCAGAACGGCTCCGCCGACCTGACCAAGGTCGCCCAGGCCACCGCGACCATCCCCGCCAGCGCGACCCCGGCGAGCGCGCTCCCCTTCGGCGCCATGTACGGCCTCGACGCCTATGGCCAGCTGGGGCCCGAGTCCTCGCCGCTCGTGCCCCCGGCGGGACCGATGTGGCCGGACTGGAGCATTGCCAAGGCGGTCGCGGTAGACCCCTACAACCCGGAGGACGGGCAGATCCTCGATGGCTACGGCGGCCTGCACGCGGTCGGCAGCGCCCCGACAGCGACGGGCGGCCCCTACTGGCCCGGATGGACCATTGCCGTTGACGTGGCGGTCATTGCCGGCAGCAAGGGCGCCAGCGGCTACGTGCTCGACGGTTTCGGAGGTATCCACCCGTTCGGCGGCGCCCCGCCCGTGGACGGGACCGGCTACTGGCCGGGCTGGGATATCGCCATCAAGATCGTGCTCATCCCCGGCACGGACACGGGGTACGTGCTCGACGGCTTCGGCGGCATCCACCCCTTCGCGCCCGCCGGCACCCCGATGCCCGCGGTCGGGGCGACCACCGGGTACTGGCCGGGGTGGCTGATCGCCCGGGACATCGCCGTCTGCCCGGGCGGCGGGGGCGGCTACGTCCTCGACGGCTTCGGCGGCATCCACGGCTTCGGCAGCCAGGCCAGCAAGTACCCGACCAACTCCGCCTACTGGCCGGGCTGGGACATCGCCCGGGGTCTCGTGGTCACGGGCGCTGACTGCCAGAGCGGCTACATGCTGGACGGCTTCGGCGGTGTCCACCCCTGGGATTCCAACGGCGCCAACGGGACGAGCACGGCGCCGCAGGTCCAGAGCCCGCTCTACCTCCCGGGCCAGGACGTCTTCGTCTCGCTGGCCGCCGGTAGTCCGCCGACCTGATAGCCGGCCCGCGCGGCTCCGCTGGGATGGCCTGGCGGAGCCGCGCCCGAGCCAGTGCTCAGCCGGTGCGCCCGAACCACGCGCGCAGCTTGCCGAGCACCCGATCGCGCCACAGCGCCAGCACCGCTCCGACCACCACCAGCACGAAGCCGATCACGAGCGCCACGGGCCAGACGCCGGCACCTCCTGAGCCATGGGCGCCGGCGGTCGAGGCGTTGGTGAGCGGCGTGGCCGTGGCACTGGGAACCGGAGCGATGACGATCACCGGGCTGGCCGAAGCGCTCGGCGAGGGGCTCGGGGTCGCGCTGGGAGTGGGGGTGGGAGTCGCCGTCGGCGTCGGGGTGGAGCTCGGAGTGGGCGGTGCGACCGCCGTGAGCACCACGTCATTGCCCGCACCACCGTGGTAGGTGATGGTGAAGTACGTTCCACCCTGCTGGAACACGGCGCCCTGAGGGAGCCCGGCGAAGTTGCCCGTCACCGGGGACCCGGAGGTGTTGTGGATGATGGTGAAGGACGTCCCGAGAGCCGGCGTGTAGTCGAGCGTGACCACGAGGGACGTCGCCGGCACGATGGTCACCACGCCAGAGGCGTCGACGGCCGAGTAGTCCGACGCGGAGTTGATCTGGGTCGCGAAGCTTCCCCCGGCCAGGCTCAGGCTGCCCACGCTGAGCGTGGTGGCCGGCTGGCTACCCCTACCGTACCGGGGTGGACGTAGCCGACCGCACCGGCCGAGCCGACGTCGCCGACAGTCGCGGCGCCGCTCAGGGTCGAGAGGGCCGTGCTTGCATCAACCGTCACCGCTCCACTGCCGAGAGGGCTGGCCCATCCACGTATGAGAGGGCCGGGCCCATCCACGTAGTCGATGTTCTGCTGGTTCCCTGCGGAGGCGGCGCTGTCTCCAGGAGCCGTCTCCAGGATGGTCCCCCCACTGTACGTGCTGACCCCATCGATCACGGATTCGCACCCGCAGCCGGCCGCGATCGTCAACTGGTACGGGCCCGTGATCGCACCGTTGAGTGAGCACCCCAGATACGTGAAGATCGTGGCGTCGCCCGTCAGGGTGATGGGGCCGTCCACCGTGGCCTGGTCCTCACAGTCGAGCGCGCCATGTGCAGTGTAGACACCGGCGGAGAGCTCCGTGCCGTTCGGAAGACCGCTCCCGGCGAGCGAGATCGGATTGCTCACCGATTCCTCGCCAGCCATGACCAGCGTGCCGCCTTGCTCGACCGTCACGCCGCCGTTGCCCAGGGCTCCGGGGTTGTCCACCACCGCCGCCCCGCCCGTGTCCACGGTGACCCCGACGAACCCGGGGCTGCCGAAGGTGTTGGCAGCGCCGGAAGGCGTCCATGGGTATGGGCCGAGCACTGCCTGGCCCTGATCCGGCACGCTGATGGTCCCGGGGCCCGAGACCATACCGGTGAAGACGGCATAGCCGCTCACCGTCGTGGCCCCCTGGAGGACGACCGGGTTCTCCAAGACGACGGAACCTGCTGGGATGCTTTCACTGCCACTGCCACCCGTGGCGCTGGCCGTGATCGCGGCTGAGCTGGCGGAGAATGCGAGGGACTGGCCGGTGATCACCAGTTCATCGGAGGCCGAGGTGGTGACGGTGATGCTGCTCACCACCAGGCCCGAGATGTCGTCGTTGGTCGTGAGTGTTCCCGATGGCGTGAAGCAGAGGACCTGTGGCGACCCGAGCGCTGGCGCCTGGCCCGACGACCAGTTGCTCCCCAGCGACCAGTTGCCGCCGCTGTCGGGACCACTCCAGGTGTTGCAGCCGTCGGCGGCGACCCGGCTCGGTCCTGCGATAAGCAGCAGGCCCGCCCCGGCCAGCACCACACCGCACGCCCAGCACAGCCGCCGGCGCATCCGCCGGCGCGATCTGTACGTCACCGCCACTCCCCCCAGGAACCGCCGCTCAGACGAGCTGCCCGTGCAACGCGGCCACGGTGGCCGACGCTACGCGCGGGAGGCTGCCTCCGGCTACCCCAGCTCGAGGCGCTCGATCCGGCCCTCGCGGTAGTCGACGGTCGCGCTCAGGTGGTGGCTCAGCGGCCCGGCGGGTACCGGCGCGAGTGCCGGTCCCCAGACCACCCCGTCATCGGCGACCTCCAGCTCGACATCCACCTCGTCGGCATCGTCCTCCCGCCAGTAGGCGGCGGTGACGCAGCGCTCCCCGGCGTCCTCCAGCGAGGAGGCCGCCCGGCCGATCAGGTGATAGGTCTCGGGGTCGCTGCGGACGGCATCCAGGGCCTCCCGATCGAGGTACTCGAGCCGGGGCTGGTGGAGGGTGTCCAGCCGGGCGAGGTCGCTGAGCAGCCGGCTGAGCAGCTCCGACACCCGGGTCGTCTCCGAGGCCCGGACCGCAGCATCCTTGTTCCAGCCCGCGTCGCGCGCCGGCTCCACATGGATGAAGGTCACCATCCACTCTCCCCGCCGGGCGCGGCGGCGGCCACCCTCCGGCCGATGCATGATAGCCGAGTTCGGCGTGATCCGTCCCAGGTCCCCGGGACACCTGATGATCCCCTCGATCCGCCGCCTACACTGGCTCGGCGTGGAGCCCACCGGCCTCGACGATGCGGCCCCGGGAGATCAGCCGGACGCCGTCCATCGGGAGCACGACGGGGCGCGACGGGTGGCCGCCAGGGTGGGCTGGGTCGCCCTCGGCCTGCTGCTCGCTGTGGCGATCACACGGCTCGGCAAGCAGGTCCCCCTCAACTCGGACCAGGCGAGCTCCGCGCTCGAGGGCTGGGCGCTGGCCCACGGCAACCTCATGCTCAGCGGCTGGACCCTCCCCGCCGACAGCTTCTTCACCAGCAAGCTCCCGCTCCTGGCGCTCCTGGAGAGGGTTCAGGGCCTCACCCCGGACGTCGTGTCCGAGGCCTCGGGCCTGCTCGGCGCCGGCATCGTGCTGGCCGCGGTCTGGCTGGCCGGAGGCCGGTATCGGGGCGGCACCCGGGCCCTGGTCATGCTGGTCACCGGCACCCTGCTCACCGCGCAGACGGTGCTCATCCCGGGTGGCGCGAACTCCTTCCCGGCCGGGCAGATGCTGCCCGCCGGCAGCGACCACGCCGCCACCCTGCTCCTGCTGCTGATCGCCTACCTCGCCCTGCAGGGGGTGCGGGGGTCCCGCGTGTGGTGGGTGATCGTCTGGCTGGCGCTCGCGGTGGCCAGCGTGGGCGACCCGCTCGCCATCGTGGTGGGCGGGGGGTCGATCATCGTGGTCGCAGGGCTGGACCTGGCCGTGCGGCGGCGCGAGGGCACCGGGCGGAACGCGGCGCTGATCGTGGTCGGTCTCACCTCAGCCCTCGCCATCCCGCTCTCCTGGTGGGGGATCCGGCAGCTGGGCGGGTTCACCGCGGCGCCCCTGCTCGGGAGCGGGTACGGGTTTCCGGCGCCAGTCTCCTCCCTGAGCCACAACCTCTCGGTCGGAGGCCGGGCCCTGCTCACCGTGTTCGGGGCGGACGTCGTCGATCAGCCGGCCGGCCTCGCCTGGGCGTCCCTGCTGCTTCACCTCTGCGGCCTCGTTCTGGTGGTGGCGGTCCTGCTCCTGCTGCTCCGGCCCCGGCGCTGGCTCCGGCTCGACCTCGTCTCCCGGGTCCTGGTCGTGGGGATGCTCCTGGACCTCGCCGCCTACCTGATCGGCCAGCAGGCCACCGACCTGACCTCGGCGCGCTACCTGCTTCCCTTCCTGGGCTTCGGCGCCGTCCTGGCCGGGCGGGAGGGGGTGCCCCGGCTGCTGGCGCGCCGGCAGCGCCTCTCCCTCGCTCTGCTGGTGGTGAGCGCTGCCTACGCCGGGGTCTTCGCGGCCGGGGCGGTCACCGCCCAGCCGGCTCCGCCGCCGCTCCAGCCGGTGACCTCGTGGCTGGCGGAGCACGGGGCCACCCACGGTCTCGGCACCTACTGGGACGCCAACGTGGTCACCCTGAGCACGCGCGGGGCGATCGCGGTGCGCGCCGTCGAGAGAACGCCCGACGCGGTGACGCCGTTCCTCTGGCACGCCACGGTGTCGTGGTACGGCGCCGGCAACCGCGCCACCTTTGTCCTCCTCGACCGGACCGACACCGCCGACCGGAAGGCCATCGAGAGGGCCCTGGGCACGCCGTCCGAGATCGCGACGGTCGGGGACACCACGATCCTGCTCTGGCCGGGAAACGTCATGGGGAGCCTCTCACCGCCCTGAGGACGGCCCGCGCCACCCGGCTCGAGGCGGGCCCCGCCGTCCGCCTAGACTGATTCGCCATGGAGCCCATGCGAGTCGATCGCGCGCCTCGGTCTCCGGAGCAGGCTGGCGTCCTCTACCTCGACCACGCCGCCACCACCCCCCTCGACCCCGCGGTGCGGGCGGCGATGCTGGCCTGGCTGGGGGAGCGGTTCGGGAACCCCTCCTCGGTCCACCGGTACGGCCGCCTGGCCCGGGCCGCGGTCGACGCGGCGCGCGATCGGGTGGCCGCCGCCGCCGGATGCGCCTCCCGGGAGGTCATCTTCACCTCGGGGGGCACCGAGGCCGACAACCTCGCCCTCCGCGGCGTGCTGGAGCGCTGGGGCCCGGAGCGCGGGCGCCACCTGGTGGTCAGCGCCGTCGAGCACGAGGCGGTCCTCACCACCGCCCGGGAGCTCGCCGAGGCCGGAGCCGCCGCGCTCACCGTGGTCGACTGCGACCGCTGCGGCCGGATCGATCCGGCAGCGGTGGCGGCGGCGGTCCGGCCCGACACCGTCCTGGTGTCGGTGATGCTCGCCAACAACGAGGTGGGGACGGTCCAGGACGTCCCGGCGCTCGCCGCCGCAGTTCACGCCCGCAGCCCCCGGACCCTGGTGCACACCGACGCGGTCCAGGCCCTGGGAAAGCTCCCTCTCGGCCTCGAAGCCCTCGGGGTCGACCTGCTCAGTCTCAGCGCCCACAAGGCGTACGGGCCCCAGGGGGTGGGTGCGCTGGTAGCGCGCCATGGCGTCTTTCCATCGGCCCAGATGACCGGCGGGGGCCAGGAGCGCGGGCGCCGCAGCGGCACCGAGAACGTCGCCGGCATCGCCGGCTTCGGGGTGGCGGCGGAACTGGCCGAGCGGAGGCGGGAAGCCGATGCGCGCCGGCTGTCCGCACTGGCTGGTCGGCTGACCAACCTACTCACCGAGACCGTCACGGGAATCCAACCCACCGGCGATCCGTCCGCGCGGCTTCCCGGCCTCGCCAGCTTCGTGGTCCCCGGGTGCCGCAGCGAGCTCCTGCTGGCCGTCCTCGACGAGCTGGGAGTCTGCGCCTCGGCGGGAAGCGCGTGCTCCAGCGGGGCGCCGACCCCATCGCACGTCCTCGAAGCCATGGGCTTCGGGGAGCTGGGCGGCTGCGCCCTGCGACTGGGGTTGGGTCGCTCCACCACCGAGGCCGACATCGAGGCGGCTGCGGAGCGTGTTGGGCAGGCGGCGGAACGGGTGCATGAGGCGGGCGCTCCCGCCGCTGGAAGGCTCCGCCCTAGGTGGTGACCGCGAGAGCGCGGAAGGCGTCCTGCCCGCCCAGGTACCCCGGGGCCACGGCCGCGGGCGCCCCTCCGAAGGGATGGAGCCCCCCGAAGCCGTCGAGCACATAGCCCGAGGGCGGGCTGGAGCTGTAGGCGCTGATGGCCCGGGCGATGTCCCAGCCCGGCCAGTAGGCGGTGGTCGTCACCGAGGGAGCGTCGCCGAAGGGATGGACGCCCCCGAAGCCGTCCAGCACGTAGCCGCCCCCGGCGTCGTCGAGGGTCACCGCCCGCGCGATGGCCCAGCCCGGCCAGTAGGGCCCACAGGGGATCGCCGGCATGGGCGTCCCGTCGGCGGCGAAGGGGTGGAGGCCTCCGAAGCCGTCGAGGACCCAGCCGCTGCGGTTGTCCGGGCGGAGCACGAGGGCCACCGCGATGTCCCAGCCGGGCCAGTAGCCAGTGCCCGCGACCGGTGGGGCGCTGCCGAAGGGGTGGAGCCCGCCGAAGCCGTCCAGGACGTAGCCGCCACTGCAGTCGCTGGTGACCACGATGCCCCGGGCGATGTCCCAGCCCGGCCAGTAGGCGGTGGTCGTCACCGAGGGAGCGTCGCCGAAGGGATGGATGCCGCCGAAGCCGTCGAGGACGTAGCCGCCGCTGTGGTTGGGGCACAGTGCCATGCCCCGGGCGATCTTCCACCCCGGCCAGAACGGCCCTCCGGAGGTTGAGGTCGGCACAGAGCCGAAGTGGTAGATCCCCCCGAACGCGCTCATGGTGACCCCGTCCACCGGCGGCTGGGGGACGGCGTAGTAAGCCCCCACGGCCATCCGGAGATAGCCGCCGTCATCGTCGCTGACCGTCGAGACGTTGGTGTTGCAGGCGATGCAGCCGCCCAGGGCGTCGGTGGTGGGGACCCCGCCGTTGTTGGTCACCCCGTCGCCGTCGGCATCCGTGTTGGTGGTCTGGCACGCATTCCCGGCACCGAAGAGCACGGCGATCAGGCCGGCGGCGTAGAGGTCGGAGGCATGGCCGATGAAGTACTGGGCGACGTTGTCCTGGTAGTGACCGCAGGTGTTGTTCATCGTCAGGTAGTACTGGTTGCCCTCCGGCACCTGCCACGCCACCTGCGGCAGCCCGGTCCTGGCGTGCAGCTCGGACACCCAGTCCAGGTAACGCTGGAAGTTGGGGAAGACGCGGTTGGTCGGATCCCACCAGCGGTTCACCCCCTGCGTCTCCCACCATCCGGCGTCGTGGTCGTCGACGTCGTTGAAGACCAGGTCCCAGGACCCGGTCGAGGCGAGGAAGGCGGCGGTCTTGTCCGCCTCGGCCGCTGCGTTCACCGTGGAGCTGGCGTCGGAGGCGATGTCGATGCCGCTCGACCACATCGAGGCGTGGACCGCCAGGAGCACATCCGGCGCGTAGAGGTCGCGGAGGTGGATGAGCGCGGCCCCGAAGCCGGCTGCGGTGTTCGGGTATGCCGAGACGCCCGCGTAACCGGAGGCGGCGACGCTGGCCGGGAGCGAGGCGGCGCTCGCGCCTCCGGCGCGCTGCTGCAGGTAGCCCCACAGGTCCGGCTCCACCTGGACGATCACCGTTCCCCCGGCCTGCGCCGAACGCTGCATGAGCAGGGCGAAGCTGGCGTAGTAGCTCGCCATGGTGGTGGGGTCGTTGAGGTTGTTGAAGTCCCGGTCTGACTCGTCCGAGCCGCTGCTCGGCGACGACTGCAGCATCTCGTACCAGCTGAAGACCGGGATGTAGCCGGCGTCGTGGCTGGCGGTCACGTAGTCGACGGCGAACTGCCCGGCGGGCAGGGACAGGTCCTGCCAGGTCTCCCAGTTGCCCGGAGTGTTGACCCCGCCCGAGATGTACTGGTAGCGGTAGGCCCAGGGCACGCCACTATCGGTCATCCAGGAGAGGTCCGAGGGGCCGTTGGCCAGACCGAACTGAAGGCGGTCGGTGGGCAGGGCGGGGGTTCCGGCCGCGCGGGCCTGGGCTCCCGGCAGCGCGGGGAGGACGAGGACCGAGCAGACGGCGAGGGCCAGCAGGAGGCTGCGTCGGGCGGCTCCAGGGATGCCGGACATCCCCGCCGACGCTAATGCGCCGCAGTGATGGTGACGTGACACCGCGGTGACGATGGTGTGGGTGGCGCCATCAGCCCGGACGGCGGCGGCCGCCGCCCTCCCGGGTCAGGCAGGCCACCGGAATCAGGCACTGGGCCGACCGCGACCCCGGATGGCACCGACCCGCCCCGACCCGGTACAATTCCCGGTATGACGGTCGGGATTTCGGCGCCGGCGTCGTTCAGCATGCGGGTGAGCTCCAAGGCCCACTACGGCCTGCGGATGATGACCGAGTTCGCCAGGTCGTACGGGAAGGGGCCGATGAGCCTCGGCGAGGTGTCCCGGACCGAGCACCTCCCCCTCTCCTACCTCGAGCAGCTCGCCGCCCAGCTCCGCCGCGGCGGCCTGGTCGACTCCACCCGCGGCGTGCACGGCGGCTACCGCCTCACCCGCCACCCCGCCTCGATCTCCGTGCTGGACGTGGTCCGAGTCGTCGAGGGAGAGGTGGCCCCGGTGGAGTGCGTCGCCCACGACTACGTTCCCGGCACCTGCGTCCGGGAGGGGGACTGCGCCTCCCAGACCCTCTGGCGCCGGCTCAAGGCATCGATCGACGCCGTGCTCAGCGAGACGACCCTCCAGGAGCTGGTCGCCGACCGGGCCCTGGCCGACAGCTTCATCCCGCTCCCCCTGCTCTCCGAGAGGGCGGGCCGGGCGGTCGCACACGAGGTGGCCCATGTCTGAGATCGCCCAGGACGAGAGGGCCGTGGCCCCCGGCAACGGCGCGGCTGGGGTGGCCGGCGCCGAGCTCGAGGTCGAGGGCCTCCGGGTCGCGGTCGAGGGCAAGCCCATCCTGGAGGGCGTGGACCTGCGGGTCCCGGTCGGCCAGGTCCACGTGCTGATGGGGCCCAACGGCTCGGGCAAGTCGACGCTCGCCTACAGCCTGATGGGCCACCCCAAGTACCAGGTCACCGGCGGGGCCGCCCGCTTCGACGGCCAGGACCTGCTGGCGCTGACCCCCGACCGCCGGGCCAGGCTGGGCCTCTTCCTCTCCTTCCAGAACCCCATCGCGATCCCGGGCGTGACCACCGTGAACTTCCTCCGCGCCGCGCTCCGTGCCCAGGAGAAGGAGCTCCCGGCCCGCCAGTTCATCGCCCGGCTGGGCGAGGAGATGACGGCGCTCCGGATGGACCCGAGCTTCCGCTCCCGGTACATCAACGACGGCTTCTCCGGCGGGGAGAAGAAGCGGGCCGAGATCCTTCAGCTGGCCATGCTCGAGCCCCGGCTCGCCATCCTCGACGAGCCCGACTCCGGGCTCGACGTCGACGCCCTGCGGATCGTGGCCGAGGGCGTCCTCCGGGTCATGGAGAGGAGCGAGGGACGGATGGGCGTGCTGCTCATCACCCACTACTACCGGATCCTGGAGAACCTGACCCCCGACCGGGTCCACATCATGCACCAGGGCCGGATCGTGGACAGCGGTGGCCCGGAGCTGGCCCACCTCATCGAGCGCGAGGGCTACGACCCCTACATCACGGCGAGCGGCGCGGCGGAATCGGAGGTCACCCCCAGATGACGGTCCAGGCCCACGAGCTGACCAAGGACTACAAGTACGGCTTCCACGACGCCGACGTCTCGGTCTTCCGCACCGAGAAGGGGATCTCGCCGGAGGTGGTCGCGGCCATCTCCGCTCACAAGGAGGAGCCGGAGTGGATGCTCAAGTTCCGGCTCAAGGCCCTGGACCACTTCCTCAAGCGGCCCATGCCGACCTGGGGCGCCGACCTCTCCGGGATCGACTTCGACAACATCTACTACTACATCAAGCCGGTCGACGAGATGGGGCGGAGCTGGGACGAGGTCCCCGAATCGATCCGCAACACCTTCGACAAGCTGGGGATCCCCGAGGCGGAGCGGAAGTTCCTGGCCGGGGTCTCGGCCCAGTACGACTCCGAGGTCGTCTACCACAGCATCCGCGCGGATCTCAGCAAGCTGGGGGTGCTGTTCAGCGACTGCGACACCGGGCTGCGCGAGCACGAGGAGCTCTTCAGGCGCTACTTCGGCACCGTGATCCCGCCCAACGACAACAAGTTCGCGGCCCTGAACAGCGCGGTGTGGTCGGGGGGGTCCTTCGTCTACGTGCCCGCCGGGGTCAAGGTCGACATCCCGCTCCAGGCCTACTTCCGGATCAACGCCGAGAACATGGGCCAGTTCGAGCGGACCCTGATCATCGCCGACGAGGGTGCGCAGGTGCACTACGTCGAGGGTTGTTCGGCGCCGGTGTACTCCACCGACTCGTTGCACTCTGCGGTGGTGGAACTGGTCGCACTTCCCGGGAGCAGGATCACCTACACCACGATCCAGAACTGGTCCAACAACGTGTACAACCTCGTCACCAAGCGCGCTCGCGCCGAGGCCGAGTCGCATGTCGAGTGGATCGACGGCAACCTGGGCTCTCGCCTGACCATGAAGTACCCCTCCGTCTACCTGGTCGGACCCAAGGCATCGGGCGAGGTTCTGTCCGTGGCGTATGCGGGCCCGGGCCAGCACCAGGACGCCGGTGCGAAGATGATCCACGCCGCTCCGGAGACCTCGTCGACGATCGTGTCGAAGTCGATCTCCAAGGACGGGGGCCTGTCGACCTACCGGGGCCTCGTACGGGTGGACGAGGGGGCGAAGCACTCGAAGAGCTTCGTGCGATGCGACGCCCTCATCCTGGACGAGAAGTCGACCTCCGAGACCAAGCCTTACATGGAGGTCGCCGAGCGCGACGCG
>Ga0187880_1000159_pt1 | contig 56869 bp, 51 predicted proteins | sample June2016WEW_19_4_FD_132998 | JGI IMG/M metagenome (GOLD analysis project Ga0187880, IMG submission 132998) | Peatland microbial communities from SPRUCE experiment site at the Marcell Experimental Forest, Minnesota, USA - June2016WEW_19_40 | ecosystem: Environmental > Terrestrial > Soil >... | reverse complement strand
CCGCGTGCCCGCAACAAGATCCGGCAGTGGTTCTCCCGGGAGCGTCGCGAGGACGCCATCGAGGCGGGGCGCGAGGAGCTGGCGCGCGCTTTGCGAAGAGGCGGGCTGCCGGTCCAGAAGCTGCAGAGCTCGCCCACCCTCGTCGCCGTGGCGGCATCCATGGGTTATTCCGATCTCGATTCGCTCCATGCCGCGATCGGCGAAGGCCACGTTTCGGGCCAGGCGCTCGTGCAGCGCATCGAGCGGGAGCTCCGCGGGGGCGAGGGCGAGGAGCAGTTGCCCACGACGGCGCTGCAGCCCCGCCGGCCGAGCCACCGTCGTGCCTCCACGGGTATCTACGTCGAGGGCCTTGACGATGTCATGGTCCGCCTGTCCCGGTGCTGCACCCCTGTGCCGGGCGACCGGGTCATCGGCTTTGTGACACGCGGTCGCGGGGTATCGGTGCACCGGGAGGACTGCGCGAACGCGATCGCGCTCGCCGCAGACGAGAAGGAGCGCCTGATCGAAGTGGAATGGGACGAGGACCGCACCGGCGTCTTCGTGGCCGCGATCGAGGTCAAGGCGCTGGACCGCAACCGGCTGCTGGCCGACGTGGCCAAGGTGCTGTCGGAGCACCACGTGAGCATCATCTCCTCGTCGACCCACACGACGCCGGATAGGGTGAGCCGCATGCGTTTCGAGTTCGAGCTTGCCGACCCGGAGCATCTCGACTCGCTCCTGGAGAATCTCAGGCTGCTCGACAGTGTCTACGACGCCTACCGGCTCGTTCCGGGGAGGAGCGGTGCTCTCGCACCGGCCGGCGGGTGACGCGCTTCCAGTCCCCCAAGGGAACCCAGGACATTCTCGGCCCGGAGAGCGCGCGCTGGTCTGAGCTTGTAGGGCGCTTTGCCACCCTGGCGCAACGCTTCGGTTTCGGCCTTGTCGTCAGTCCCGGCTTCGAGGACGCGGAGGTGTTCCGCCGCAGCTCGGGCGACTCGTCCGACGTGGTCACAAAGGAGATGTACGAGTTCAAGGACCGGGGCGGGCGTGACATAGCGCTCCGCCCGGAAGGCACGGCCTCGGTGGTGCGTGCCTTCGTGCAGCACTCGCCCGTGCCCCCGTTCAAGGCCTGGTACGCGGCGCCCATGTTCCGTTATGAACGCCCTCAGGCGGGGCGCTTCCGTCAGCACCACCAGCTGGGCGTCGAGATTCTCGGCACCGACGACCCGATGGCGGACGTGGAGGTGATCGCGCTCCTGGCCGCGCTCTACGCGGACCTGGGCTTGTCGTCGCTGCGACTTCGCGTCAACTCCCTCGGGGATAAGACGTGTGCTCCGGGCCATCGCGAGATGCTGGCAGACTACCTGGGCGCGCACGTCGCGGAGCTGTGCGACGAGCATCGCTACAAGTGGGCCGACAACCCGCTGCGGATCTTCGACTGCAAGCGTCCGGAGTGCCGCAGGCTCTCCGCGGGCGCGCCCAAGCTGCGCGACTTCTTGTGCGAGGACTGCCGCCGCCACTTTGCCGACGTCCTCGGCGGCCTCGATCGGCTCGCCATCGACTACGAGCAGGACGACTACCTCGTGAGGGGCCTCGACTACTACACCCGCACCACCTTCGAGTACGGCTCGGACGTCCTCGAGGGCGTCGGCGGGGGCGGCCGCTACGACGGGCTGGTCGCCGCGCTCGGGGGCCCGCAAGTGTCCGGCGTCGGTTTCGGCGCCGGTATCGAGCGGATCCTGCTCGCGTGCGATGCCGAGGGGCGTCTCGGCGCCGGCGACCTACGACTCAGCCGGGCACTGGATGCCTTCGTCGTGGACGCGACCCGCGAGGGCATCGCGCTCGAGATCACCCAGGAGCTGAGGGCGGCGGGTCTCGCCGCCGACCGCGCCTTCGACGGGCGCTCGATGAAGGCGCAACTCAAGGCAGCGGACCGTTCGGGCGCGAGGGTGGCATGCATAGTGGGTGCAGACGATCTCACGTCGGGTCTTGTCACCATCCGGGTGCTGCGCGGCTCCGACGCGCATTTGCAAGAGAAAGTCGCCCGTGATGAGCTTGCAGCCCGTCTCGGCCAGATCACGAGGTCTCCATGAGCTTGACAACCGACGCGTCCTTGACTCCCGCCGGGCTCCGCACCGCCTACTGCGGCGCCTTGCGGTCCGAAGATGCAGGAAGGACGGTCAGCGTCTGCGGTTGGCTGGCGCGACGGCGCGAGCACGGTGAACACCTCGCCTTCGTCGACCTGCGGGACCACACGGGGATCATCCAGTGCGTGGTCGACGGAGCCCGCGAGCTGCGAGCAGAGCAGGTTCTCCGCGTGACGGGGACTGTGCGGCTTCGCCCGGAGGGCACCGAGAACGCGGGGCTGCCGACCGGGGAGGTCGAGCTCGGTGACTGCGAGGTCGAGGTCCTCTCGAGCGCCGAGCCGCCGCCGTTCTCGCTCGACGCCAGATCTGAGACCGACGAAGCGGTACGCCTGCGCTATCGCTACCTCGACCTGCGCACCGACCGCATGCAGCACAACCTGAGGCTGCGCGCCCAGGTGAACAGCGCGCTGCGAAGGGCCATGGAGCGGCAGGGATTCGTCGAGGTCGAGACGCCGATGCTCTGGACGCCCACGCCGGAGGGGGCGCGTGAGTTCGCCATCCCCTCCCGGCTGCAGCGCGGCTCGTTCTACGTGCTGCCGCAGAGCCCTCAGATCGCCAAGCAGCTGCTCATGGTGGGCGGTCTCGACCGCTACTACCAGATCGCGCGCTGCCTGAGGGACGAGGACCTGCGGGCGGATCGCCAGTTCGAGTTCACCCAGTTGGACATCGAGGCTTCCTTCGTGGGTCAGGCCGAGGTTCTCGGCTTCGTGAGCGAGGCCGTGACCGAGGCGGCATTCGCCGTCACCGGTGAGTGGCCACCCGAGATAGCCACCATGACCTGGAACGACGCCCTCGACCGGTTCGGGACCGACAAGCCGGACGTCCGTTTCGGGATGCAGCTCGTCGATCTCCGCCATGCCGTCTCGGGCGCGGAGTTCAAAGCCTTCCAGGCTGCCTGCGTCCGGGCGATCCGGGTCGAGGGCGCGGGGGACTGGACGCGGAGCCGTCTCGACGGGCTCGTCGCGCGGGCCGTCGAGCTCGGGGCTGCGGGCCTGGTCTGGATGCGGGTGCGCGCAGACGGCGTGCTGGAGTCACCGGTCGCCAAGTTCGTGTCCGAGGCTCATCAGCGCAAGATCGTGGCCGCGACCTCCGCCGAAGCGGGCGACCTCGTGCTCATCGTCGCCGGTGAGCGGGATCCCACCTGCAAGGTGCTGGGCCAGCTGCGCCTCGATCTCGGCCAGCCGGCGATCAGCCAGCGGCCCTTCCGTTTTGTCTGGATCACCGAGTTCCCGCTCTTCGAGGGCATGGACGACGAGGGGCATCTCGTCGCCGCCCACCACCCGTTCACGATGCCGCACGCCGACGACATCGACCTGCTCGAGTCGGACCCCCTGGCCGTGCGCTCCCAGAGCTACGACCTCGTCCTCAACGGCTGGGAGCTGGGATCGGGGAGCATCCGAATCCACCGGGCGGACATCCAGCGCCGGGTCTTCAAGGCGCTCGGGATCTCGGACGAGGACGCCGAGTCCCGATTCGGCTTCCTTCTCGGAGCGTTCCGCTACGGTGCCCCACCCCATGGTGGCTTCGCCGTCGGGCTGGACAGGTTCGTGGCGCTGCTTGCAGGCGAGGACAACATCCGCGAGGTCATCGCCTACCCGAAGACCCAGTCCGGCGCCGACTTGATGTCAGGTGCGCCGAAACCCCTTACTGCGAAGGTTCTGGCGGAGCTGGGCATCCGGGTCGTGGCGCCTCAGACGACGGGGTCCCAGGCGGCGGGCGGGGCGCGCGCGCCGGGTGTGCCGGGTGCCACCCCCACGAGCGGAGCGTGACGCCGAGCCCGCGCAGCCGAGCGGGCAGCAACCGCCCGCCCGACATGTTCGACGCCGCCGCCCAGGACGAGCTCAGGTCCCGGGCGCCACTGGCGGCCCGCCTTCGCCCGACCCGGCTTGACGAGGTCGTCGGGCAACGCCATCTTCTCGGCCCGGGCGCACCGCTGCGGGCCCTGGTCGAGGACGACCGACTGAGCTCGGCGGTGTTCTTCGGGCCCCCCGGCACCGGCAAGACGACGGTGGCACGCCTGCTCGCGGAGCACACGGCGCGCAGGTTCAGGGCACTGTCCGCCGTGGACGCCGGCGTGAAGGACGTGCGCAACGAGCTTGACGACGCTCGCCGTGCTCTCGGTACAGAAGGCCGCGGGACGATCCTGTTTCTCGATGAGGTCCATCGTTTCAACAAGGCTCAGCAGGACGCCCTCTTGTCCGGCGTCGAGGAAGGCGTGATAGTCCTGGTCGGCGCGACCACGGAGAACCCGTTCTTCGCCTTGAACGCTCCTTTGCTGAGCCGTTCGACCCTCTTCCGGTTCGAGGCGCTCACTCCCGCGGACCTTCGCGAGCTGGCCGAGCGTGCCCTGCGGGTCGAGGGGTTCGGGGCGGACCCCGATGCGCTCTCGCGTCTCGTGGACCTCGCCGAGGGCGACGCCCGGGCGGTGCTCACAACTTTGGAGGTGGCGATGGCCCTCGCCCGCGGCCGCGCCCGGGCCGGGGCCGCCGAGGCGGGCGCGTCGTCGCGCGGGGCGCCCACGATCGCGATGGAAGACATCGACGGTGCCCGCGAGACGCGGGCGTTCCGTCACGGGCGCGAGGAGCACTACGACCTCATCTCAGCTCTCATCAAGAGCGTGCGAGGGTCGGACCCGGACGCGGGCCTGTACTGGATGGCCCGCCTGTTGGAGGCCGGCGAAGACCCGCGCTTTGTCGCACGACGCCTTGTCATCCTCGCCAGCGAGGACGTCGGGATGGCCGATCCCCACGCGCTCGGCATCGCCACCGCAGCAGCCCAGGCCGTCGAGTTCGTCGGGCTTCCTGAGGCCGCTCTCAACCTTGCCCAGGCCGTCGTGCACCTGGCGCTGGCGCCGAAGTCCAACCGGGCCGCACTGGCTTTGTGGGCAGCGCAGGCCGACGTCCGGGAACGCCCTTTGGGCGCCGTACCACCGGGGCTCCGCGACGCCCACTACCGCGGTGCCGCGGCACTGGGGCACGGTCTGGGCTACGAGTATCCTCACGATGACCCGCGAGGGTTCGTCGAAGCCGTGTACCTGCCGGAAGGCCTTGCCGGGCGCCGTTACTACGAACCTTCGGAGCATGGTGCCGAAAAGGTGCTCGCCGAACGCTGGCGGGCCCGGCGCGGCGAGAAAGGTTCGGCGGAGCCCGGACAGGCAACTAGCGCGAAAGAGAAGTGAGGCAAGAGGTGAACGCGGACCAACTGCGCAACACCTTCACGAAGTTCTTCGTCGAGCGGGGTCACCTCGCGCTCCCGGCCGCGAGCCTGGTGCCGAACGACCCTTCCATGTTGTTCACGATTGCCGGCATGGTTCAGTTCAAGCCGTACTTCCTCGGCGAGTCCCCGCCTCCGGGACCCCGCGCGACGACCGTGCAGCCGTGCGTGCGCACGGTCGACATCGATGTGATCGGCACCACGTCACGTCACGTGACCTTTTTCGAGATGCTCGGGAACTTCAGCTTCGGCGAGTACTTCAAGGAGTTGGCGATCGCCTACGCCTGGGAACTGTTCACCGAGGTCCTCGGCCTCGATCCCGAGCAGCTCTGGGTCACCGTCCACGTCTCTGACGACGAGGCGGAGGCGTTGTGGCGCGCGGTACCCGGTCTCATCGAGGGGCGTCTGCAAAGACTCGACGAGGACAACTTCTGGAAGATGGGCGAGACGGGCCCGTGTGGGCCGTGCTCGGAGATCTTCTTCGACCGGGGACCGCAGTACGGGCCCGGTGGCGGGCCCGCCCAGGGGGGCGAGCGTTACGTGGAGCTGTGGAACCTCGTGTTCATGCAGTACGAGCGTCACCACGACGGTTCCCTCAGCGCGCTGCCCCGCCGCAACATCGACACGGGCGCCGGCCTCGACCGGATCCTCGCCCAGATCCAAGGAGTGGAGTCGGTGTTCGACACCGACCTCGTCGCGCCGATCCTGGAGGCCGCGTCGGCCGCCACCGGGCGCGTCTACGGGAGCACCGAAGAGACCGACATCGGCCTCCGCATCGTCGCCGACCACGCCCGCACTTTCACTTTCCTCATCTCCGACGGGGTCTTCCCCTCCAACGAGAGCCGTGGCTACGTGCTGCGACGCCTGATCCGCCGCGCCGTGCTTGTGGCCCAGCGCCTGGGCGCCAAGGGCCTTGTCACTCCGGGTGTCGTCGACGTGGTGGCGGAGGTCATGGGCGCGGCGTACCCGAAGCTCGAGCGCGACAGGGACCTCATCAAGCGGATCGCCCTGCACGAGGAGGAGGCCTTTCTGCGCACGTTGCGGTCCGGCACAACGCTGCTCGAGGCGGAACTGGCGGCCGGTGGCGCGGCTGTCGGGGGAGACGTCGCTTTCCAGCTGCACGACACCTACGGCTTCCCGATCGATCTCACCGAGGAGATCGCTCGCGAGCGTGGGATCGTGGTCGACCGCGAGGGTTTCGACCTGGCCATGGAAGAGCAACGGCAGCGGGCCCGCGAGGCCGGTCGTGCCGTCACCTCGGCACCCGAAGGCGTCACGTCCGCCTGGAGCGAGATCAGGACCGTGTTCGGCCCTACGCAGTTCCTCGGGTACCAGGAGGCCGAGGTGGAGGCCCGGGTGCTCGCGGTCGTGCCGAGCTCGGTCGAGAAGTCCTTCGCCAACGTCGACGGCGAGCGGGCGCCCGTGTCCGCTGAGCTGATAGAGGTCTTCTTGGACCGGACCCCCTTCTACGCCGAAGGCGGCGGCCAGGTGGGCGACACCGGGCTGATCACGACATCCACCGGCAAGGTCCGCGTGCTGGACGCGACATCGGTCGTCGAGGGCCTGACCCGGCACCTCGGCTACCTACTCGAAGGATCCGTCGAGGCCGGCCAGGAGGCGGCCGCGGTGATCGACTTCGCGCGCCGGGAGTCCATCCGCCGTAATCACACCGGCACCCACCTTCTCCACTGGGCCCTCAGGCAAGTGCTCGGCGACCACGTGCGCCAGCAGGGCTCGCTCGTCGCCCCGGACCGCCTGCGGTTCGACTTCAGCCATTTCGGGCCCATGTCCGAGGAGGAGATAGCCCGTGTGGAGGATCTCGTGAACTCCGAGGTCCTGCGCAACGAGCCCGTCCGGGTCCACGAGACGACGCGCAAGCAAGCCGAAGCTGCCGGCGCCATGGCCTTTTTCGGGGAGAAGTACGGCGAGATCGTGCGGGTGGTCGAGGCCGGCCACCATTCGGTCGAGCTGTGCGGTGGCACGCACGTGAGCTCCTTGGGGACGATCGGCCCGCTGCAGGTGGTCTCAGAGGCCTCCATCGGTTCGAACACGCGCCGGATAGAGGCTGTCACCGGTGCGGCTTCACTCGCCCGGTTCCGCTCGTTCGAGCGCATCGTCGAAGAGGCGTCCCAACGCCTTCGCACGCAACCCTCCGAGCTGACCTCGGCAGTCGACCGGCTGCTCACGAGCCAACGCACGCTCGAGGAACAGCTGCGCACGCTTCGCTCCGACGAGGTGCGCAAGGATGCGGACGCCTTGGCGGCAGCTGCTGTGGGTGGGGCGGGAAGCCTCCTGGCCGGCCGGGTCGTAGGGCGCCGGGACGGCCTTGACGCGAACGAACTCAGGGATCTGGCGATCGCGGTCCGGGACCACCCCGGCGTCGAGGCCGTCGGCCTTGCCGGAGTCACCGGCCCCGAGCGGGTGGCGCTGGTCGTCGCCGCGAAGAAAGGTTCCGGGATCGACGCTCGCGCGGTCGCGGTCCAGGCGGCCGGCGCAGTGGGCGGCGGCGGTGGCGGCACACCCGAGCTTGCGACGGCCGGCGGCCGCAACGTCGCGGGCGTCGAGGAAGCGCTCGTGCAACTGGGTGAGGCCTTGAGCCGTGAATCCGAGCCCAAGGTTGACGACCAGGCTTTGGCTTGAGCGCCGGGGCGACGGACGGGGAGCCTCGCACGATGGCGGAGGCGGCGGGAACCCGAGTCGTCGGTATAGACCTCGGCCAGCGGCGCATCGGTGTGTCGGTGAGCGATTCGCAACGAGTGCTGGCGACACCGCACGCTGTCATCGAGCGAAGCGGCGACTTGGACGCCGACCACCGTGCGATCGCTGCTGTCGTAGCGGAGTTCGGGGCCGGCGTTGTCGTCGTCGGGCTCCCGCTCAGCCTGGCGGGTGATCGGGGCCCCGCCGCCTCGGCGGCCGCCGCGGAAGCCTCGAGGCTCGGAGCACAGCTCAACGTACCTGTCGTCTTGCACGATGAGCGCCTGACCACGGTCGAGGCCGAGCGCAGGCGCCGTTTGCCCGCTGCACCGGTGGGGGCCCGTGGCGGGGAGCGGGCGCGCTCTCAGGCCCGTCCCCTTCGCCAGAATCGGCCCGGCGCCGCGACTCGGGCACGTCGGGTAGGCATCGACGCCGTGGCCGCGACCGTGCTTCTGCAGTCGTGGCTAGAGGAGAATCGGGGCAAGTGATGAGCGAATTCGCTGAGACACCAACCGGTGCCCGCCCAACGGCCGCCTGGCCGAGCTCGACGACCGCGGTCGCGGGCGTGATCGGCTTTCCGGTCCGCCATTCGCTCTCGCCGTTGTTGCACAACACGGCCTTTGCCGCCATGGGCCTCGACTGGAGCTACCTGGCCTTCGAAGTGCCGCCCGGCGCGCTCGACCGGGCGGTCGCCGGGGCGGCGGCCCTCGGCCTGCGCGGCCTGTCGGTCACGATGCCGCACAAAGATGCCGCCGCCCGACTTGCCACCCGTCGTTCTCGCCAGGTACGCCGGCTCGGCGCCGCGAACACCCTCAGGTTCGACGAAGGCGCGATCGTGGCGGAGAGCTATGACGGGGACGGCTTGCTGGACGATCTTCGAGACGGGGGCTTCGATCCGGCCGGCAGGCGCTGTGGGGTCATCGGCGCGGGCGGGGCGGCGCGGGCGGCGGTGCTGGCTCTGGCGGAAGCGGGTGCGCACGAGGTCGTCGTGGTGAACCGCACCGTGGCGGCGGCGTGGCGCGCAGCGGCCTTGGCCCCCACGGTGGTGCGGGTCGGGCGTCCAGACGACCTCCGGAGGACCGACCTCGTCATTCAGGCGACGCCCGCCGCCATGGCGGGTGGTGGTCCTGCCCGGGAAACGGCGACTGTCGGCCCGGCCGGCCAGGCCGAGCATCTACTCACAGGACAGGACGAGGAGGGCCGGGACGCCGAGGTCTCGCCCGTCGTCGCCGGCGTCGACCCTTCGTGGTTCGGCGCGGGCCAACTCGTCGTGGACCTCGTTTACGACCCTCCGCTGTCGCCCTTCCTGGCGGAGGCTCGGCGTCAGGGCGCCACGGTTCGCAACGGCCTCGGCATGCTCGTCTACCAGGCCGCGCGTCAGATAAGGCTGTGGACGGGGGCGGAGCCCCCTCTCGAGGCCATGTGGGCGGCCGTTGCCGGAGACGTCTCGCCTGCCGACCCGCAAGCCGCGGCAGGCCCCTCGATGTGAAAAGGTGCCCGACGGATCTGACGTGAGGACCCGGGAGGAGCCGTACATCTCCTCCCCGGAGGGCCGCTCTGCCGGGTGAAGCGGAACAACTGACGGCGCCCTGGCTGCGGGCCCGTGTCTCCGCAGTGGGTTGAGGGGCTGCCCCCGTTATCCTTGCCGATCATGGCCGCCCACTATCCGAGCGTGCCGGCACGGTGGAGCGATCGCAGGGAGAAGAACGCGGCTTGGGACCTTCTGAGCCGCTGTGACTTCATCCTGATCGCCAGTGCCGTGCTGCTCTCGCTCATCGGCGCGGTCATGGTCTACTCCGCCACTCGTGTCGAGATGGCGGCGGGCGGGGGCGATCCGAAGTTCTATCTGAAGCGCCAGCTCGTCTGGCTCGCGATCGGGCTCGTCGTAATGGTCGTGGCGGCACTGATCGACTACCACTGGCTCGAGCAATGGGCCTACGTGCTCTACGGCCTCATCGTCCTGTCGCTGCTGGCGGTGCTCACTCACTTCGGGCACGTCTCGCTCGGTGCGCAACGCTGGTTCGCGGTTGGGCCCCTGGACGTGCAACCCTCGGAGTTCGCGGCCCTCGCCCTCATCCTCGTCGTCGCCGTGTACTGCAGCCGTCAAGAAGCCATGTTCCCGAGGAACCTTGTCGTCGTGCTGGTCCTGGCCGGGGTGCCGATCCTGCTCGTGTACAAGCAGCCGGACCTCGGGACGGCGCTCATCATGGTTGTGGTTCTCACGGTCATGATCGTGACATCGGGGGCGCGGCTCAGGTATCTGGGCGGCTTGGCTGTTGCCGGCATCGCAGGTTTGGCGGCGGCAATTCACTTCCGGTTGATCCACGCCTACGAGCTGCAGCGCTTCACGTCCTTTCTCCACCAGAACACCGCCACGAGCGGCGCCAACTGGAATCTGGCCCAGTCGATACTGGCGATCGCTTCGGGGGGAGCCTTCGGCACCGGTGTGTTCCATGGCGCCGCGACCAACGGCGGCTTTGTGCCCGCCCAGCAGACCGACTTCATCTTCACGGCCGTGGGCGAGCAGCTCGGGTTCGTCGGAGGGGTGCTGGTCGTCGCGCTGTTCGGGGTGATCGCGTTCCGGCTGTTGCGAGCCGCACAGATGGCGAGGGATCCGCTCGGTCGCATGCTGTGCTCGGGGGCGCTCGCGTTGGTCGCGTTCTCCGTGTTCCAGAATGTCGGCATGACCATCGGCCTCATCCCCATCGCCGGTATCCCGCTGCCGTTCGTGAGCTACGGTGGCTCCGCCATGATCGTTTTCTTCGCTACGGTCGGGCTTGTGGTCAATGTCGAAATGCGCCGGTCAGGCCGGCGATGAGTCCCATGGGCACCGATGAGAATGTGGTTCGAGCCGACGCCGGGTCGGCGGCGATGACGCGCGGTAACGGTGACGGTACGGCCTTCGGTGACGGCGAGGAGCCCTCGCCAGAGACGACCTGGTCCGCGGGTGGTCCGGAGGCCGACGAGGTGGCAGAGGCGGAAGTGACCGCGGTGGTGACGGCCGAGGTCGCGAACGAGACCGACGAGGCGCAGCCGGGCTCGCCGGAACCCGGCGCGTCCGAGGAGCCTGCCGGGGACGGGGCCACGGTGCCTTACGAGCCCGCCGCCGATGTGGACCAGGAATTCGGCGTGGCGGCGGCGCCGGCTGCGATGTCACAGATGGTTTTCGTCGACGTCGTGCTCCTGCTGCCGGCGACGCACCCCGTCGTCGTCCTTCAGGAAGCAGATGCGCCCTTCCGCGAGCTGCGGATCCCCGTCGGCGGTGCCGAGGGCATTGCGATCAGCTACGCGGGAAGGGGGCTCGGGACCCCGCGGCCGCTCACCCACGAGCTGTTCGCGCGTGTCCTCGAGGAGTTCGGGATGATTCTCGACGTCGTCCGGATCACCGAGGTCCGGGGAACCGCGTTCACAGCCGAGATGGTCATCTCCGGTCAGCTGGGGACACGTGTGATCGACTGCCGCCCCTCGGATGCGATCGCCTTGGCGCTGCGCCACAGGCTGCCGGTTCCCATCATGGTGGACCCGAACGTGTTGGAGGTCGCCGGCAGCGACCCCATGGGCGCCAACTAAGAGGGCTACCCACCCGGCGGACGGCCCGGTTCTCCTGGGGCCGGCCGGCTGTGGTCGGGTGGAACCCAGTCGGGATGGGCGCCTACTTGCGGCGTCTGGCGCGTCGTGGAGCCATTGAGGGCGACGGCGCCAGGGCTGGCTTGCCCGGAGGCGCCGGTCGGCGCGGCCCGCGCGGCGACGAGGGCACGGCGCCGCATCCGTGCCGCGCGACGGCTCCGCCCGATGGCGACTCCCGGCGCGGTGCCCCCCTCGTCGGAGATGCGCATGAGCAGGGCCACGAGGACGTAGTTCGCCAAAAGGGATGAGCCGCCGTAGCCGATGAAGGGGAGCGAGACCCCGGTGAGCGGGAGCAGGCGGACGACGCCGGCCATGATGAAGAACGACTGGAAGCCGACGATGGCGGTGAAACCGACCGCGGCGAGCTGGGAGAACTCCGAGCGTGCCCGCATGGCGGCTCTTATGCCGGTGCCCACGACCAGGAGGAATCCCACGACCACGGCCGTCGTGCCGAGCAGCCCGAGCTCTTCGCCTATGGCCGCGAAGATGAAGTCGCTGTAGGCGACGGGGATGTCATAAGGAGAGCCGAGGCCGAGCCCCGATCCCGTGAGGCCGCCGCGGCCGAGAGCGAGCTCGCCCTGCACGGTCTGATAGCCGTAGGAGCTGTAGTGGGCCCAGGGGTTGATCCAGGCCGACACGCGCTGGTCGATGAGCGATTTCGCGAATGGCAGGTGGGCTGCCAGATAGGTGCCCGCGACGAAAGCGACGAGCCCGCCCACGACGTAGGTCCATCGCCCGGTCGCGACCCACAACATCGTTATGAACATGATGAACAGCAAGAGTGAGAAGCCGATGTCGTGTTCGAGGAGGATGACGAGGATCGCGACCACCCACGCGACCGCGATTGGGCCGAGGGGGCGGATGTCCGGCAAGAGCCGGTTGCCCACACGTCGGGTCGACAGTGAGAGCATCTCGCGCTTTTCCACGAAATAGGACGCGAAGAAGACCACGAGCATGAGCTTGGCGATCTCGACGGGCTGGAACGTGACCGGCCCGAGGTGAATCCAGAGCTTCACCCCGTTCAGCTGGGCTTCGGACGTCCTGCCCAGGTAAGGCGCCAGCGGCAGCACGAGCAGGAGCAAGGCGCCGAACACGAGCATGTAGCGGTAGCGCTCGAGATCACGCGACCGGCGCACGACGAACAAGGTGACGACATAGGCGGCCACACCGAGCGCCGTCCAGGCCGCCTGATAGTGCCACGGCGCATCGGCGGCGATCTGTGGCGATGCGTCGAGCCTGTAGATCATCACGAAACCGATGCCGTTCAGCAGCAGTACCACCGGCATCATCACCGGGTCTGCCTCAGGAGCAAGGAAACGATTGGCCAAGTGGACGACCAGCGCCAGTGCCGCGACGCCGCCGATGAAATCCAAGGCGTTGGGCGGGAGGGCGTTGCGGGTGCCGAGCGCGGCGAGCAGGTACGCGAGCGTGATCACGACGACCGCTACGAGCAGCAGGCCGAGCTCGCTCCGGCGACGTTGTTTGACCCTCGGTGCCATGGCGAGGGGCTGCACGACTTCACGGTAGCGTCTGGGTTGTGAAAGCCGCTGTCATGACGCCTGGTGGGCCTGTGGCGCGCCCGGACCGGTTCCTCAACCGTGAGCTGTCCTGGCTGGACTTTGCTGATCGCCTCGTCGACCTCGCCGCGGATGAAGCTCTGCCGCTTCTCGAGCGGGTGAAGTTCATCGCCATCCTCTCGTCGGGGCTCGACGAGTTCTTCCAGGTGCGCGTCGGGGGCCTCAAGGACCATGTCGCGGCGGGGCTCCGCGCGCGGTCGGCCGACGGGCGCAGCGCCACACAGCAGCTCCACGACATCCGCTTGAAGTGCATCCGCCTGCTGGCGCGCAGCGATGAGGTGTTCGAGTCCTCGATCGTGCCCAGTCTCGCCCGCGCCGGCCTTTACTTCGCGAGCATCGAGGAGCTCGACACGGCGGAGAAGGCGCGGCTCCTGAGCGTGTTCGAGAAGGAGATCTTTCCCGTCCTCACGCCGTTGGCGGTCGACCCCGGTCATCCGTTCCCCTACATCTCGAACCTGTCGCTCAACCTGGCTGTGCTCGTCGAGGACCCGGGCACTCGCGAGCAGCGCTTTGCGCGTGTGAAGGTGCCGCCGTTGCTGCCCCGTTTCGTGCCGCTCGACGGCGGTGGTCGCTTTGTCGCCCTCGAGCAGTTGATCGCCGCCAACCTGCCCAGGCTCTTCCCGCACATGGAGATAGGGCGCCATCACGCCTTCCGCGTCACCCGCAACGCCGACCTCGACCTGGAGGAGAGCGAGGCCGACGATCTCCTCGCCGCGGTCGAGACGGAGCTGCGCCGCCGCCGTTTCGGGCGCGCGGTGCGCCTCGAGGTCGACCGGGACATGCCGCCGGCAGTTCGCGACCTCCTCTTGGAGGAGCTCGAGCTCGGCCCGGACGACGTCTACGAGAACTCGGCACCGCTCGGCCTGAGCCAGCTCTGGGCTCTTCACGCCATCGACCGGTCCGACCTCCACGAGCCGACCTGGGTCCCGATGACCCAACCGCGCCTCGCGACCGCCGGGGACGGGCCCGTTGACCTGTTCGCGGTGCTGCGGGAGCGAAGTGCGCTCGTCCACCACCCCTACGACTCGTTCACGACTTCGGTCGAGGCGTTCATAACCCAGGCCGCCGACGACCCGAACGTCCTCGCGATCAAGCAGACCCTCTACCGCACCTCCGACGACACGGCCATCGTCTCGGCGCTCGTACGGGCGGCCGAGCAGGGCAAGCAGGTGGCGGCGCTCGTCGAGGTGAAGGCTCGCTTCGACGAGCAGGCGAACATCTTGTGGGCACGTCAGCTCGAACGGGCAGGTGTGCACGTCGTCTATGGCCTCGTGGGACTGAAGACCCACTCGAAGATCGTTCTCGTCGTGCGACGCGAGGAGGACGGGCTGCGTCGTTACTGTCACATCGGCACGGGCAACTACAACTCGGAGACGGCGAAGGTCTACGAGGACCTCGGACTTCTGACCGCCGACCCCGCCATCGGTGAGGACCTGACGGACCTGTTCAACCATCTGACCGGATACGGCCGGCCGGTGACCCACCGACGCATCGTGGTGGCTCCCCAGGGCATGCGGCCTTGGGTTCTCGGCGAGATCGCCGAAGAAGCCGCGGCAGGCGAGGCAGGCCGGATCACCATCAAAGTGAACGGGCTTACCGACCCTGGTGTGATAGACGCCCTCTACACAGCCTCACAGGCGCACGTCCGGATCGATCTGTTGGTACGGGGCCTGTGCTGCCTCAAGCCCGGGGTGCCGGGGCTCTCCGAGACGATCACGGTGCGTTCGATAATGGGGCGCTTCTTGGAGCACTCCCGGATTTTCCGCTTCGGTGATCCCGGCGGTGAACGCCCGGTGCGCTACACGATCGGTTCCGGGGACTTGATGGAACGGAACCTCGATCGCAGGATCGAGGTCCTGGTCCCGGTCCTCGACGCCGAGCTGCGGGCGCGGCTCGAAGAGACCCTCCAGCTCGGTCTCGCCGACGACACGAACGCCTGGGAGCTCGGACCGGACGGGACTTGGACAAGGGTCGTGCCAGTGCTCGGGCTCAGCGTGCAGCGGCGAGACCGAGCTGGAGCGCGCCCGCAGGCGCCGCTCGCACGAGCCGCTGAGCTGAGCTCCGCCCGTGCGGATCGCCGCGCTGGACCTGGGTAGCAACTCGTTCCATCTGCTGGTGGTCGAAACTCGCCGTGACGGGAGCTTCGTCCCGCTCGCGCGGGAGAAAGTGATGCTGCGCCTCGGCGATGTCGTGGCACGCGAGGGCGTCCTCACCGAAGCGGCCATCGAGGCGGCGATCGACACGATCCGGCGGCTCAAGACGATCGCGGAGGTGCAGCGGGCCGACGAGATGGTGGCCATGGCGACCGCGGCGATGCGCCAGGCCGCCAACGGGCCCGAGGCGGCCGAGCGGATCGAAGAGGCGACAGGTGTCCGGATCCAGGTCGTGAGCGGTATCCGTGAAGCGCAGCTGATCTTCGAAGCAGTGCGGGCGAGCGTCCTCATCGAACCCGGCCCGGCGCTTTGTGCCGATCTCGGCGGAGGAAGCCTCGAGCTTTCTGTCGGTGACCAGTTCGGCCTCAGTTACGCCACGAGCCTGCACTTAGGTGTCGGGCGGCTCACGGCCGAGTACGTGCGCACCGACCCACCGACCAAGAAGGACCGTGCGCGGCTCAAAGAGCAGATCTCCAAGCAGCTCGACGAGGTGCTCGAGGAACTGCTCGCCTGCGGCCCGAAGCTGTTGATCGGGACCTCGGGCACGTTTTGTGCTCTGGCCAGGGGCGCGGCTGCAAGGCGGGACGGGATCGTGCCCACGTCTGTCAATCAGCTGACGGTGACGGCCCGCGAGCTCGCCGCTCTGGGCGAGATCATCTGCGAGCTGCCCAGCTGGGAGCGGGCACGGTTGGCAGGGATCGAGGCCCGGCGCGCCGAGCTCCTCCCGGCCGGTGTCGCTGTGACCGAGGTCCTCATGGAGCGAACCGGATTGCGCGAGCTCACGGTCTCGGAGTGGGGGCTCAGGGAAGGGATCATCATCTCGACGATCGCCCAGCACGACCGGGTGGAGTTCAGCAATGACCCGCGAGCGATCCGCCGTGCCTCCGTCCTGTCGCTGTGCGTGCGGTCGAGGTGGCCCGAGGCGCACTCCCGCCAGGTCGCGAGACTGGCGGGCGAGCTGTTCGACTCGACTGTCGCCCTGCACGAGCTCGACGGTGGGGACCGGGAGCTTCTCGAGCTGGCGGCGTTGCTGCACGACATAGGTGAGCACGTGAGCCGCGACGGCCACGCCCGCCACACCGCCTATCTCGTCGAGAACGGTGATCTGCGGGGCTTCTCGCCCCTAGAGATCCAGATGCTGTCATGTCTCGGGCGCTACCACGTCCGGGGACGTCCGAGGGAGTCCTTCCAGGCCTGGGAGACCCTGGAGCGCAAGGACCGGGACCGGGTCTTGAAGATGATCTCCCTGCTGCGCATCGCGGACGGGCTCGACGCCGCCCATGACTCGGTCATAGGTCATGTGGGCGTCGAGCTGAGCGGCACGCGCGTGGAGATCGTCGTCAGCGCCCGAGGTGACGCGGAGCTCGAGCGTTGGATGCTCCAGCGCAAGGTGCAGTTGTTCCAGGAGCTGTTCGAGGTCCCGGTCAGCCTTGAGGTGGTGCCGACGGGGCCGGAGGAGATGCAGGCCCTGGGCGAGGAGGCAGGTCTGGCTTGACGGACGGGATCTCGGCTGTGGGGGGAGTCGACGGGTACCTCGCCCTTGTCATGGAACCGAGGGCGTCGCGGCGCTCTTTGAGGCCGGCCCCGTGCTGGACGCGTATGGACAGATAGGCGCCGGCGCCGACGGGGATCGGCAACCAGAAGTTGAACAGGCGCCAGGAGATCACACCCAGCCAGGCGATGCCCGCCGGAACGCCGAAACCGATCAAAGACGTTGCCGCCACCGCCTCGACTATGCCAAGGCCGCCAGGGGTCAGCGGCACGGCCGCGAGCACGTTGGCGACCCCATAGGCGACGAAAAGGTCGATGGGCCGGGAGTAATGACCGTAGGCGGCGACGAAGGCCCACAGCGAAGCGGCATCGAACAGCCAGTTCGCGGCTGCCCAAGAGACCGCGTTCTTGAGCAGCTTCCGGTCCGATGCCAGTGTCCGAAGGCGGGAGGCGAGGCGTTGCACCAGCTGTTCCATCTGATCTTCTGTGACCCAGGGCACGCGTCTCGCAACCGATCGCAGTGCCCGGGCCGCGTGGGCTTCGCCGCGGGTGAGTGCCAGGACGAGCGTGGCAAAGGCGGCGGCCAGCACGGCGCCGACCACAGCCACGGTGACGTAGGCGCTGTTGAAGCCGTGCAGGGGGATGGAGATCACCAGAGCTACCCAGAGCATCGCGTTCAGGACGACGGCCGAACCGATGCCCTGGGTCGCGAGGGCGAAGCCGGCATCGGGCCCGCTCACCCCGCTCGAGGTGAACAGGCGGTAGCCGAGCCCGGTGCCGCCGGCGGTGCCGCCGGGGATCACGTGGCTCACAGCCAGCGTGGACAGGTCGATGCGAAGCACTCTGGAAAGACCGGGCCCGTCTTTCGGCAACACCGACTTGGTGAGGCGCCCATATGCGACGAGCGCTCCCGCTTCGAGCGCGAAGCCGGCCAGGAACCACAGGAGATTGACCCGGCCCAACTGGCTCAGCGACGAGCGTGCCTTGGAGTGGAGGAAGGTCGGAATGAGGACGTATTCGACGAAGAGAAGGAGGATGAAGATCGTGATGCCGTGGCGCAGCGGCCGCGGGATCCATGCGAGCAGTCTGGGACGACGGCGGGGCGCGGTCACGCCGGCAACTGCGCCGTCGAGCCCGGGTGATTCGCCCATGTCCCCATGCTTGCAGGCGCGAACGGGTCGCGGGGAGAGCCTGGTCACCGTGCCGATTCCACGGTAGGGGAGGGACACGCCCGCAGCGGCCGGGCCCGGCACCGGGGCTTCGGATCCCGCTTCGGCGGTCCCGCATGGAGTTGACTTGTTACGGTGCCTGAGCAGAACGCCGACCGGAGGCTCGATCCGTCCGCGAGCCAGCGCGTCCACGACCTGCGGGTGGCGCGCACGGCGTTCATAGCCACCAGCGCAGTTGTCAGCGTCGGCATCGGCCTCGCCCTGCTCTGGCGCCTCCGGGTCGTCGTGCTCTTGATATTCGTGTCGTTGTTCTTGGGTGCGCTCTTGCATCCGGCCGTCAGCTTCGTGGAGCGCCGCGGGGTTCGCCGCGGCATCGCGACGGCAGTCGTGTTCTTCCTCTCGGCGGCGGTCGTCTTGACGGTGGGCTATGTGCTCGTCCACCCCGTCTACTCCTCCGCCACGAGCTTCGCGAAGGAGCTGCCGAGCCTCGTGCGCCAGGCGCAGCAGGGAAAGGGGCAGATCGGGCACCTCGTCAAACGGCTCCATCTCGAGAGCTACGTGAAAAAGAACGTGCCGCGGCTCGAGACTTTGATCACCGGTCTCGGCCGCCCCGCCCTCGCTGTGGGCAAGACCGTCGTGAGCGGGGTCGTCGCACTCGTCACGGTCGGGGTGCTGACATTCTTCATTCTCCTCGAGGCTCCCCGGATGATCCGCGGCGTGCTCAACTGGATGCAGCCCGAACGCTCGGTCCGCGTGCACAACATCCTGGGTGACGTCGGCCAGGCCGTGGCCGGGTACATGCTCGGCAACTTCGCCACCTCGATCATCGCCGGGGTCGTCATCTTCGTGACGTTGCGGGCCACGGGCGTCCCCTACGCAGGCGTGCTCTCGATCTGGGTGGGCATCGTCGACTTCCTGCCTCTCGTGGGCGGACTGCTCGCCGGCGTGCCGACGGTGGCCGTTGCTCTCCTGCACTCTTTGCCGGCCGGGATCGTGACCCTGGCGGTGTTCCTGATCTACCAACAGGTGGAGAACCACATCCTCAATCCGGTCGTGATGAGCAGGACCGTTCGCCTGAACCCGCTCTGGGTGCTGCTGGCGATCCTCGTGGGGGTGGAGCTGGGTGGGATCGTCGGGTCCACCTTCGGCGGCCTCGTGGGGGCCCTGTTGGCCGTGCCGGCTGCAAGCGCCATCCAGGTGATCGCGAAGGATCTCTGGGCCGAGCACCGCTCGCCGGAGGTCGGCGAGAGCCCTGCCGAGGGGGATGCCGCCGTGCCGGCGCCGCCTGGTGCCATGACCACCACGGTCAAGTAACGTCCCCATCTCACCGCAGGCCCTGTGGGGAACCGAGTCTGTCCGGCCGCGGTTTCGCCATAGGCTGCAGCCGTGCGCGTTCTCGTTGTGCTGCCTACTTTCAATGAAGCTGCCACAATCGAGGACGTCCTCGAGCGGGTGCGCAAGGCGCTCCCGGATGCGTCGGTCCTCGTTGTCGATGACAACAGCCCCGACGGCACGGCCAAGATCGCCGCAGAGTTCGGCGAGAGATGCGGCGGTGTCGAGGTACTGTCGCGACCCCGCAAACTGGGCCTCGGCAGCGCCTATCGGGACGGCTTCAAATGGGGCCTCGCGCAGGGCTACGAGGCGATGGTCGAGATGGACTCGGACTTCTCGCACGACCCGGACGCCCTTCCCGTGGTCCTGGCGCCGCTCGGCGAGGGATATGAGGTCTGCATCGGGTCCCGGTACGTTCCGGGTGGCTCGATACCGAACTGGAGCCTGCCGCGGCGACTGCTGTCGCGAGGCGGCAACATCTATGCCGACCTCCTCTTAGGACTCCACGTGCGGGATTCGACCGCGGGCTACCGGGCCTACGCGGCAACACTTCTCCGCCGCATCGACCTCGCCTCGGTCCGGGCGGAGAGCTACGGGTTCCAGGTCGAGATGACCTACCGGGCACGGCAGTTGGGCGCCAAGGTCAAAGAAGTGCCGATCCGTTTCGTGGACCGTGAGCTCGGAGCCTCCAAGATGTCGACCTTCACCGTGGTGGAGGCTCTCGTGCTCGTCACCTGGTGGGGCGCGGGACGACTCGTCGGCAAGCTCGGGGGCAGCCGGGCGAGGGGCGCCTCGGCGCGGTCTTCCTCGTCGCGGTGAGCAACGACGGCAACCGGCCCACAGCAAGTGGGGCGATGGCGCCGATCGACGCCGGCACGGGGCCTGTCGTGGTGCTCGTGCACGGCCAGCCGGGAGCCGGAGGTGACTGGGCGGCCCTGGCGAACATGTTGTCGGGCGACCACCGGGTGCTCGCGCCGGACCGTCCCGGCTGGGGATCCGACGCGCGGGGCGCGATGGGGATCGCGACCAACGCAGACGTGCTGGAGGAACTGTTGCAGGCAGCCGGAGCGAAGAGCCCCGTGACGGTCGTGGGCCACTCGCTCGGGGGCGGTGTCGCGCTCGAGCTTGCCCTGAGGCACCCGGAACGGGTCGGCGCGCTGGTGCTCGTCGGATCTGTCGGAGTGGCCCAGTCGCTGTCGAGCTTCGACCGTTTGCTCGCGGTCCCCCTGGTGGGAAACGGCATCCTCCGCGCCGGGGTCGGTGCCCTCCGCCGAGTCCTGATCGCTGCGACCCGCTTCTCGGAACACCACCCCCGGGCCCGCGTCGGGAACATGGTCCCCGCCCTGCCCACAGTGCAGGCCGCGATCGGGACGGACGGCCGTCCCATCGTCGGCAGAGGAAGGCAGAGTTTCCTGGTCGAACAGCGTGCTCTCCTGGCCGAGACGCCGGAGCTCGAACGCGCGCTGTGCCGCATCGCGGTCCCGACGGCGGTTGTCACCGGGTCATCCGACCGCGTCGTGCCCTTCGCCGCGGCGCGCTCGCTCGCGATGCGGATCCCGGGCGCAGAGCTGGTCGTCGTCGGCGGGGGCCACCTTCTGCCCGTCGACGAGCCCGAGCAGCTGGCCGAGGTGGTGCGTCGTTATTCGGCGTTCGCGTCGGGATTCAGGGACGGACGGCGGCGGCGAGAAACGCCTGGAGCTTGAGCTGGGTCTCGGCGAGCTCGGAGGCGGGATCGGAGTCGGCGACAATGCCGACACCCGCGAACAGGCGCGCGGAGCTCCCCTCGACGATTGCCGAGCGGATCCCGATGTACCACTCCCCATCACCCCGGGCGTCCACCCAGCCCACAGGCCCGCCATAGCGGTCCCTTTCGAGCTCCTCGAGCTTGACCAGGTAGTCCAGTGCCAGATCGACGGGCGTACCCGCCACAGCAGGCGTGGGATGAAGGAGACCGACGAGCTCGAGAGAGCTCGGGTAGCCGCCGTCACCTTGGGCGAGAACGCCGGAGATCTCGGTGCCGAGGTGGCTCACGTTGCGCAGCTCGCGGATGACGGGCCTGTCGGGCACCTCGAGGCATTCGGCGACCGGGGAGAGAGCTGCGATGATCGCGTCGACGACGACCCGGTGCTCGGAGCGCTCCTTCGAGGACGCGAGGAGCGCTGCTGCGGCTTTGCGGTCGACGTCCGGGTCCCCGCTGCGGGCCGCGGTCCCCGCGAGAGGAACCGAGGCGATCCGCGCACCGTTGCGGGAGATCAGGAGCTCGGGCGTCGCACCGATGAAGCCGTCGATGGCGAACGCGGTGCAGGAGGGATGAAGCGCCCGGAGCCGCCCGAGCAGGTCGGCCTGGCGAAACGGCCGGTTCGCGTGCACCGTCACCTCACGCGCGAGGACCAGCTTGTCGAGGCTCCCGGCAGCGATCTCGGCGAGCGCCGCCCTGACGCGGTCCAAGAAGTCCCGGTGCGGCCGGGCAGAAGCGAGACGGAACTCGTCAGGGGGCGCGGTCGTGTCGCCGGTCCGTGCGGCCGCGACGCTGCCGGGCAGGCTGCTCAGCAGTTGGCGGACACGATCAGGCGGCCCCACCGCCACGACCGAGGCTTCGCGGCCGGCAGGTGCGATCACCGTCACCTCGGGGACGACCAGGGCGCCGTCGGCGCTGCGGTCGAAGCGGAGCGCACCGAGCGCGACGGGTACCGGTTCGGGGTCCCGGGCGCGGCCCGGCTGGGCGCCAACCGCGTGGAAGCGGCCCTCGACGCGAGGGATGGTCCCGAGCTCGGCGACCGCACGCCTCAAAGCGGGGGGGTTGGCCGGGCCCCCGGAGAGCTCGAGAGCCGCCGCTTTGCCGAGGGCGAGCACGAGGAGCCCCTCGCGCTCGATGACGCGTCCGGTCTCGTAGGCGTGGCGCCGCAGCTGGTCCAGGGTTTGCGCCTCGATCGGACGCACGCCGTAGCAAAGGCCCGTCATCAGACGGCTCATGCGCGGGTGCTCTCGCTGGACCGGGTTGCGGTCACGCACTGAGCGATGCCACCGCTCAGCAGATGGTGCCTGACGTCGCAGAAGCCGGCGTCGCGGAGAAGGGCCGCGAAGGAGCTGAACGAAGGCAGGTAGGCGACCGAGCGCGGCAGGTAACGGTATGCCGCGCCGTCGGAGAAGAGCGCCCCGAGCCTCGGCACGGCCTGGGTGAACCAGACCCGGTGGCCGAGGCGCACCAGGCGGTGCCGCGGCTCTCCGACTTCGAGCAGTGCCAGTCGCCCTCCCGGACGGAGCACCCGGCCGAGCTCGCGCAGGACTCCGGCGAGATCGGCGAAGTTGCGCACGGCGAACCCGCTCACCGCCGCGTCCGCGGCCCGCGCCGGCACCGGCAGCCGGGCGGCGTCGGCCTGCACGAGCGGCGCCCCGCCGGCACGTGCGGCGCTGAGCATCCCGAGAGAAAGGTCGATGCCGACTGCCCGGTGGCCCTTGTGGCGGAGGCTGCGGGCCAGGTCCCCGGTCCCGCAGCCGATGTCGAGCACGACCGAGTGGGGCGCCAGCTGCAACATCTCGATCGCGCGGCTGCGCCATCTGGCGTCGAGCCCGAAGGTCATGAGGCCGTTGACGAGGTCGTAGCGCGGTGCGATCGAGTCGAACATCGATCGCACGAGGTCCTGCTTGGCTCTCCCCTCGGGCAAGGGCGAGGCGGCGTCGAACAAGACGCCATGGGTGCTGGGTGCGGGCGCGCCGTCGCTGGCTTTGATCACAGGCAGCTCACGTACCTGAGCCTAGGCAACGGAGGCACCCCTTCGAACGGGCCGGGAACGCCTTGAAGACGCGACGTGGCGAAGTTGCAGGTCCTGTCGCTTCGCCGGCTACCAGGAGAGACCCACGACGGCACGCATCGCCTTCTCGAACTCCTCGTCCCCGAGGGTGCTGCGCGCCGAGAGGATCAGGTTGGCGTCGTCTCCCACCCGTCGGCGCAAGGGACCTGTGTCACTGTCGATGGCGTCGGCGACGGCGGTCGCCACGAGCTCCGGGCCGGGCCGGGCTCCTGCCTGCATCTTGCGGGCGACCTCGCCCAGCTGTGCGTCGAGCTCGTCGTAGACGCCCAGCCCGCCGGTCGGCGCGTGGTCCTTCATGCCCGGCGCGATGAAGCCGGGCTCGACGACGACGACACGTACCCCGAAATGTGCCAGCTCGACGTAGAGCGCCTCGGAGATGGCCTCCAGGGCGTGCTTGGTGGCGGCGTAGTAGCCGCTCAGGGGTTGGGCGACGTGCCCGGCCACCGAGGAGATGTTGACGACGACGCCTGCGCGGCGGCTGCGCATTCCGGGCACGAATGCCTGCATCAGGCGAACCGGCCCGAGGACGTTCGTCTCGAACATCTGGCGCACGTGCTCCAGCGCGACCTGCTCGATCGGGCCGTGGAAGGAGATGGCGGCATTGTTGACGAGGGCGTCCACCCAGCCGAGCTCCCTGCGGACCTCGTCGACCGAGGCCGCGTCCGTCACGTCGAGGTGAAGCCTGGCCGCCACGTCGATGTCGTCGAGGCAGGCACGGTCGCGGGCCGTGCCCGCGGCTCGCGAGGAGAGTCGCGGTGGCCCGGCCCACACCGGAGCCCGCCCCGGTGACGAGGACCCTCATGCCAGCCACTCTAATGGCAGCGCCCTGCCAGTCCCGGGGCGGCTGCCCGCCGTGGCGTCAGCGGCCGCCGCGAGCCGGTGCCGCGGTCCCGCTGCAATCTGGCGCATAGCCCTCTCCCAGGGAGTGTTCATCTTCCGTTTATCTGACTCCCAGGAAGTTAACCCAGAGTTCAGGTTGGGAACACGGTCCGGCAATACCTTGTTCACATGGCTTTCGTAGCTTCGGTCGTAACGGACGCAAGTGGCCGCCGCGTGGCGCGGGTTAACGGCGTGGCCGCGCAAACCGATCATTACGACCTTGGAGGTAGAGAGCCTGATGAGGATGCACAGAACTGTTCGGCTTGCCATAACCGCGACGGCGGTCGCCGTCACGGCACTGGCGATGGTCGCCGTCCCGGCGCTCGCGGGCACACGCAGCGCCAAGGCAAACGATGTGTACCTGACAGCCGACACGCGCTTGAACAAGCCAGCGACCATTGGTGGCGCGGGTTCAACCTTTGCCGCACCCCTGCAGAATGCCGCGCAGGCGCTATTCCAGGCCCGCACCGCAAATGCCACGATCAACGGCTACCAAGCAGTCGGTTCGGGCACCGGCGAGTCGGACATCTTGAAGAAGATCGTCGATTGGGGCGGCACCGACGTACCGATGTCTCAAGCCGACATCAACTCAAAGCAGCCTTACGGCGCCGACTACACGTTGTCACAATTCCTGCAGGTGCCGATCGGCCTCGGCGGCGTGGCGATTCCTTACAATGTTCCCGGCCTGACGGCCAAGACGCTCACTTTGACGGCGGCGGTTCTTGCCAATATCTACCTAGGCAACATCAAGTACTGGGACAGCGCTGCGATCAAGGCGTTGAACCCAAAGGTCAATCTTCCGCACAAGGAAATTGTCGTTGTCGCCCGTGCCGACTCTTCGGGTACGACGTACATCTTTACGGACTTCCTACGTAGAGCGGCTAAGACGGTGTGGCCGACCTTGCCCTCGAAGACCCCGCTGACGCTCCCTACCGGTGGCATCGCTGGCAGCGGGAACGCGGGAGTCGCGGCTGACATCGAGAACACACCGAACTCGATCGGTTATGTGGAGTATTCCTACGTGCTTCTCAACCCGAGCCTGCTCAAGGGAGTCGCGGCGATCGTCAACAAGGCGGGCGTGGCGGTACTTCCGTCAAAAGCGGGCATTGCGGCTGCCGCGGCTGCCAAACCGGACGTCACAGCGACGAACTTCTCGATCGTCTGGCAGGCCGGCAAGACAACCTATCCAATCGCGGGGTACACCTGGGCGGTCATATGGAAGCACAACCAAACGCTCGATATCGAGGGCACGCTCCTCGTGAAGTACCTCGACTGGCTGTCGCACTCGGGCGCCGTTGACGGGACGACGGCTGGTCAAGATGTCGCTGCTCTCCAGGGCTACGTCCCACTTCCGGCGAACATCCAGGCGCTGGCACGTGCGACGTTGCTCCAAGTCACGGGATTAAAGGGCCAGGTGTTGCTGACGACCAACGGCAGCTGAGCAGCGAGGTAGCTGAGTAACAGTTATGTCCGCGGTGTCGGCCAGCCCTTTTTTGGCTACGTCGGACCAGCCCCTGGTCGAGAACCGGAAACGGTTCTCGACCAGGGGCGATTCGGCCCACTGGGCTGTCCTCTACGGGGTCTCCGGCCTGTTCGCCCTCATCTGCGCGGTTTTCATCATCAGCATCGTCGTCTCGTCGATCCCCGCCTGGCGCCACGCGGGACTGTCGATCATCTACGGCAGGGTCTGGAACCAGGGGTCGGACTCGTTCGGTGCCCTCCCCATCATCACGGGCACACTGGCGACAACCGCGATCGCGCTCTTCTTCGCCATCCCGATAGGCGTCGGGTGCGCCCTCGCCATCGTGCACGTGATACCGGGCCGCCTGCGGATATTCCTGTCTTCACTTGTCGAGCTCCTGGCAGCGGTCCCGAGCGTCGTCTACGGGCTCTGGGGCCTGCTCGTGATCGCCCCCTGGTTCGAAAAGACCGTGCAACCGGACCTTGCGAAGATAACGGGTGGGAGATTCCCCTTCCAGGCCCCGCCGGAGGGCGTCTCCTTGCTTCTGGCGGGCTGTGTGCTTTTCGTGATGGTCCTGCCGATGATCGTGGCGCTCTCCCGCGACGCCATCGCCATCGTGCCCCATGATCAGTTCGAGGGGGCGCTCAGTGTCGGTGCGACGAAATGGCAGGTGCTCCGCAAGGTCGTACTGCCGGGAGCACGGACCGGGATCGTGGGCGCGGTCACGCTCGCGACGGCGCGGGCCCTTGGCGAGACCGTGGCCGTCGCCATGGTCATCGGCCTGAACCCGCTCTTCCCGCCTTCGTTGTTCTCGACGGCCTCCACGCTCGCATCGACCATCGCCCTGCAGTTCCAGGACGCCACCCCGCTTCAGGTTGCCGCTCTCGGCGCGCTCGCGGTGATCCTCATGACCTTGACAGCGATCGTCAACTGGTTCGGCCGCCGGCTCGTGCGCGGCGCGGCCTTCCGGGCGGGTGTCGTATGAGCACCTCGGTGATCGAAGGGATCCCGCCGGACCCGATCCTCGAGCGGCGGGAGCTTGTGCAGCGCGTCGCCCGCAGGACGCTCGACCGTCGCATGCTCGTCTCGAGGGGAATGGTCGGGCTCTGCGGTGTCACGCTCCTCATCGCCCTGATCCCCCTCTTCGCGATCCTGTACTCCCTTATCCAAAAGGGCATGCACTGGTGGAGCATCGACTTTTTCACCAAGGTCCCGCAGTTCCCCTCCCTGATCGACCCGAACGACATCGGAGGGATCTCGAACGCCATCATCGGGTCGCTCGTCATCGACGGCATAGCGGCACTCTTCGCGATCCCGATCGGAGTCATCGCGGGCCTGTTCCTGGCCGAGTCGGACTCGAAGTTCGCCAGCGCGCTCAGAACGACGGCCGAGATCATGACGGGTCTTCCCTCGATCCTGCTCGGGATCTTCGCGTACCAGATGATCGTCATCGGCTTCAACGAATGGGGCATAAAGCTGCCGGGCATCGGGTTCTCGGGCATCGCGGGGAGCTTCGCCATCGGCGTGCTCATGATCCCGGTCATCATGAAGGCCTCCGAAACCGCGTTGCGGGCCGTCCCGTCCACGATCCGCGAGGCCGGCCTCGCCCTCGGGGCGCGCCGGGGCATCGTCGCACGCAAGGTCGTCATCCCGACCGCCCTCCCGGGTCTGATCACCGCGGTGCTGCTGGCGTTCTCCAGGGCGGTCGGGGAGACCGCCCCTATCTTGTGGGTGATCGGTGCTTCCACCATGGTCCAGTGGAACCCGAAGATGCAAATGGCTTCGATGCCACTCGCCATCTTCCAGTCGGCAACGTCGCCGTACGTGGCGCTGCGTGAGGCCGCCTGGGGGATAGCCCTGTTCCTCGTGTGCGTTGTCCTCGTCCTGAACTTGGGAAGCCGCTTTTTCGCGGCTTGGCTGCAAAGAGAGAGGCGGTAATGGTTCTAGATCCCAGCACCATGGTTAGAGTGTCGCCGGAGATACAAGACCAGGAGGGGGATCCCCGGTTGGGCCCGATCTCGATGCGGTTCGAGGATGTGTCCGTGAGCTTCCACGGCCGCACGGCCATACGCGACGTCGCCTTCGACGTGCCGAAGAACAAGGTGACGTCGCTCATCGGCCCGTCCGGGTCCGGCAAGACGACGCTTCTTCGCGCGATCAACCGGATGCACGACCTCACCAAGGGTGCGGTCGTGAGCGGCTCGATCCGCCTCGGGGACACCGACATCTACAAGGGCGGGATACCGGCAACGCTGTTGCGCACTCGCGTCGGCATGGTGTTCCAGCGCCCGAACCCGTTCCCGACGATGTCCATATACGACAACGTCGTGTCCGGGCTGCGCTTCAACGGCATACGCAAGAGGTCGGTCCTCGACGAGGCCGCCGAGTCCGCGCTGATCGGGGCCGCCCTGTGGGACTCGGTCTCGACCCGGATGAAGGCTCACGCATCCACGCTTTCTGGAGGTGAGCAGCAGCGCTTGTGCATCGCCAGAGCCCTGGCCGTGGAGCCGGAGGTGCTGCTGATGGACGAGCCCACCTCGTCCCTGGACCCGATCTCGATGCGACTCATCGAAGAGCTCCTGAGCGAGCTCAAGAGCCGCGTGACGATCGTCATCGTCACCCACAACATGCAACAGGCGGCTCGCGTGTCGGACCTGTGTGCCTTCTTCCTCATGGGCAACGACCGGGCCGGCGAGCAGATCGAGGTGGCGCCGACGAAGAAGCTGTTCAGCGAGCCGGACGACCCGAGGACACTGGACTACATCCAGGGCCGGTTCGGCTGAGAAGCTGCGGCCCGAACGGGCCCCTCAGCTGCCGCCGCCCGGCTCCGAGAGCACTTCACCCAACGCCGACAGGAAGCGGTCGTTCTCCGCAGGCGTGCCGATGGTCACGCGAAGGCACCCTTCGAGGCCCGGCCAGTCGGACACGTCGCGAATCAGCACGGAGCGATCGAGCAGGCCCTGCCAGACCTGAGAGCCGATCCGCGGGCTGACGCGGAAAAGGATGAAGTTCGCCGAGGACGGCCACACCGCGACGGGAAGGGCCCCGAGGGCCTGGGAAACCCGGCCCCGCTCTTCGATGATCGCGGCCACGCGGTCCGCCATCTCCTCGTTGAACCCGATGGCGAGCCGTCCCGCCACCTGTTTGAGCGCGTCGAGGTGGTAGGGGAGGGCGACGTTCGCCAGGGAGGCGACCACGCCCGGGTCCGCAATGGCGTAGCCGAGACGGAGCCCCGCCATGGCCCAGGTCTTGGAGAAGGTGCGCACCACGACAAGACGGGGCTCGGACTCGAGCAATTCGAGCGCCGACCAGGGCGCGAACTGCCCGTAGGCCTCGTCGACGACGAGGATGCCGCCCACGAGGGCGAGCACGGCACGGACGTTGTCGGGAGTTTCGACGCCCCCGGTCGGGTTGTTGGGCGAGCAGAGGAAGCTGACGGCGGGGCCTGCCGGCCAGTGCTCCTGGGCCGCGGACCGGAGGGTCCTGGCGACTTCGGCGGGCTGGACCGCGAAGGCCTCGTCCCGTCGTCCTGCGATCAGGGGAGTGCCGGTGAGATGGGCGATATGGGAGTGGAGCGCGTAGGTCGGCTCGAACACCATCGCGGGCCGGCCGGGTCCGCCGTACGCGAGGAGCAGGCACTGGATCGCCTCGTTGGAGCCGTTGGCACAGAAGACCTGGGCCGGGTCGACCCCGTGGTGGGCGGCCAGCGCAGCGCGAAGGGCGGTCGCTTCACGATCGGGGTAGCGGTGCAAGGAGATGGACCGCAACTCGTCGGCCAGCGCCTCGACGAAGGCGGCCGGCGGAGGCTCGGGCGCCTCGTTGGTGTTCAGCCGGACGTCGACCTCGACCTGCGGGGAGTGGTACCCGGGCCGTAGCGCAACCTCGCGGCGGTCTGCGCCGGGATGTGCCGGACCGCTCGCGCCCGTGCTCACGCGGGCTGGTTTCCCTCGCGCTCGGACCGGAGCATCACCGAGCTGGCGTGGGCGGCGAGGCCCTCGGCGCGGGCGATGGCGGCCACGTGCGGGGCGGCGCGCGCGAGCGCCTGCCGGTCCGCCGAGATGACGTGCACTCTTCGTAGGAAGTCCTCCACACCGAGCACGCTCGCATAGCGCGCGGAGCGGAACGTCGGCAGGGTGTGGCTCGGTCCGGCGAGGTAATCACCGAGCGATGCCGGCGCGTAGGGGCCGAGGAAGACCGCACCTGCGTTGCGAATGAGGGGGATCAGGTTGCGGGGAGCTTCGCAGCAGAGCTCGAGGTGCTCGGGCGCGATCTCGTTGGACACCGCCAGGGCCGCTGCGGGCCCGTCGACAAGCACCGCGTAGCCGCCGCCGGCGAGGGTGGCCTCGATCTCGGCGCGTCGCGGTGACTGCTCCACGAGCGAGGCGACGGCACTTGTGACCGCGTCCAACATCTGCTCGGACCACGTGATGAGCCAGGCGAGCCCGTCCGGGCCGTGCTCGGCCTGGACGACGAGGTCGATGGCGACATAGTCGACCGGGACCGAGTCATCGGCGATGACGACGACTTCGGAAGGCCCTGCGAAGGAAGCGGGCATGCCGACCGCGCCGCGGACCTCCAGCTTGGCGAGAGACACGCGCCGGCTCCCCGGGCCGACGATGACATCGACTGGCGCAATGGTCTCGGTCCCGTAGGCCATGGCGGCAATCGCCTGTGGCCCGCCGACCCGGTAGAGCTCGTCCACTCCCGCCAGGCTCGCCGCCGCGAGGACCTCGGGAGGGAGGGCGCCGTCGGGTGCCGGCGGCACGCAGACCACAACGGCTTCCACGCCGGCGACACGAGCCGGGATCGCCGACATGAGAACGCTCGAGGGGTAGCTCGCGAGCCCACCTGGGACATAGACACCGGCGCGGGCGACCGGCAGCTCGAGGAGCTCGACGGAGATCCCGTTGCGCTCGTAGGTGCCCGGGCGCACGGGACGGTGGCGATGGAACGACGCAATGGCCCCGGCAGCTTCGGTGAGTGCCGCGAGGAGGGCCGGGTCCAGGCGGCCAGGAGACGCGGCGATCTCCGAGGACGGCACCTGCAAGGTGTCGAGGTCGACCCGGTCGAAGCGAGCCGTGTAGTCCCTGAGAGCGGCGTCCCCCCGCACGCGGACGTCGTCGACTATCGCCCGTACCTCCGCCACCGGGCCCTCGTCCGCGAGGTTGGGCCGGGGCAGGGTGCCACGGAAGTCGGGTCCGCGGCCGCGAAGGTCGAGACGCTTGAGCATGGGTGCAGCGTATCGGTCTGGTTGGGGCGGATTCGGCGGTGCTCTGCCGAGATGGGCGATGATGGCGCCATGGCACCGCAGCGGCCCGAGCCGTCGGAACTGTCAGAGCTGTCCTCGATCGCCTCCTCGCTCGAGCAGATCAGCCGTCGTGTGACGGCACTTGCTGACGCGGCCACGGAGGCGAAACGCGACGAGATCGCCGCAAACCTCATCGCGGTGGAACGCGCCCTTCTCGGTGCGGTGCGGCGTCTCGAGCGCATGTTGGCAGCCGGGAGATGACCCGGCACGAGGTGGTTCGGACGCGCCGACGGCGCCCCTAGGGCGCCGTCGGGGAGCGGCTCGGGCGGCGGATCCCGAGTCCGCTCGTTGGAACCAGGTGGCGGGGACCGGTTCCTTTCCACCAAATTAGCGCTCGGTTCCCTGCCTGTGACCGCTCGTCACCAACCTGTCACGAGACTGTCAGGGAGGCCTCCGCGATCTCGGGGCAAGACCCCCGTGCTCGCCATCGTGGCGCCATGGGCGGCCCGGGGGCGCACGCGAAGCTCAGAAACTGCCTCTCGAAGGGCAGAGATCGGCGATCTCGCAGCTCTCACAACGGGGACGTCGGGCGTCGCAGACCTTCCGGCCGTGCAGGATGAGGCGAAGGCTGATGACGCCCCACTCCCCGGGTGGGAACAGGCCGCAGACGTCCTTCTCGATTTGGACCGGGTCGCTTGCAGCCGTCAGCCCGAGGCGCCGGCTCAACCTGGTCACGTGGGTATCCACCGGGAGGCCCGGCAGGCCGAAGGCCACGGACAACACGACATTCGCGGTCTTGCGACCGACGCCCGCAAGGGCGGTCAGCTCCTCCATGGACCTTGGCACCTCGCCTCCGTGGCGCATCACGATCGCCTCCGAGGCGCCGAGGATGTGGGAGGCCTTGGAGCGGAAGAAGCCGGTCGAGCGGATCAAGGACTCGAGCTCGGCGCGGTCGGCGGCGGCCATCGCCCTGGGTGTCGGGTAGCGCCTGAAAAGGACCGGCATGACGATGTTGACCCGCTCGTCGGTGCACTGGGCGGACAGGATGGTGGCGACGAGCAGCTCGAACGGGTCGTGATGTTCCAAGGCGCACAGCTCGCTCGCCGTGCCCGGATAGGTGACCGCGAGGCGATCGCCTATCTTGCGGGCCCGCTGCAGCGGCCTGCGGCGGGCGCGGCCTGTTGGCGGCTCGGCACGGGGCGGGCGGGGCACGCTCGGATGGTAGTCACGGTTCGGCTCCGAAGAGACGGTATGTTCGCCAGGTGCACCACGTCGAGATCAAGCGCAGGATGCGAGAGGCCGACATCGCCGCCATCTCGGTCCTGCTCGAGGCGGCGAGCGTTGCGGACGGCCATCGTGCGCTCGGGGAGCACCAGTGGCTCGACCTCGTCCAGGGTGGTCGCGAGGGCTTCGCAGGCTTCGTCGCCCGCGAAGCCGGCCGCGAGCGTGTCGTCGCCTACGCCCAGATCAGCCGCGGCAACGGTGCGAACTGGGGTGTCGAGTACGTCGTGCACCCGCAATGGCGCTGCACCGGTGTCGAGCTGCAGGAGGACCTGGTGAACGCCGCCCTCGCCGAGATCGCGGCGCAGGGCGGGGGCCACGTGCACATGTGGGTCCCCAAGCCGGGACCGGTCAACGACACCGTCGCCCAGGCAGTCGGCATGCGACGCGGTCGCGACCTTGTCCAGATGCGCCGTCTGTTGCCGGTCACCGAGGAGAGCCCCCTCATATCTGTGAGGCCCTTCCGGCCCGGCGAGGACGAACCGGCCTGGCTCGAGGTGAACAACCGGGCGTTTCGCGGCCATCCGGAACAGGGCTCGTGGGACCTGGCCACCATCACCGAGCGGGAGCGCCAGCCGTGGTTCGACCCGAGTGGATTCCTCCTGCACGAGCGCGACGGGCGTCTGGCCGGCTTTTGCTGGACGAAGGTGCACGAGAGCGAAGACGACCTCAAGGGCGAGGCAGTGGCTCCCGAGCTCGGCGAGATCTACGTGGTGGCCGTCGACCCGGACTTCCAGGGTCACGGCCTCGGGCGTCAGCTCGTGCTCGCCGGGCTCGCCTGGCTCTGCGAGCGTGGCGTGTCGACGGGGATGCTCTACGTCGACCACGACAACGAGTCGGCCCGCAGGCTTTACTTCTCGCTCGGTTTCGTCGACGACCACACCGACCGTGCCTATGTCATCGACGTGCCGGCCGGCCGGCCCGGGCCGTGATGGCGATGGTCATGGGCTGGTGTCGGTGAGCCGCTACGACCTTCGACGCGTCGACCTGGCGGCGCTGTTGGCCGACGAGCCCGCGTACCGGGTGAGCCAGGTCTTCGACGGTCTCTATCGGCGCTGTGTGGAGCCTTCGGACCTGACCGAGCTTCCCCGAGCACTCCGCGAGCGGCTCGAGGCTGCACCGGCGCTGGCACCGGCTTTTCACTGCGTGGCCGAGAGCGTCGCGGACCGCGGCACGACGCTGAAGTGGCTCTTGGAGACCGGCGACGCCAAGCGCATAGAGACGGTCCTCATGCGATATCGCGACCGGACGACAGTGTGCGTCTCCAGCCAGGCCGGCTGCGCCATGGGCTGCAGCTTCTGCGCCACGGGGGACGCGGGCTTCGGGCGCCAGCTCAGCTCGGGAGAGATCGTCGAGCAAGTCGTGCTCGCCGCGAGACGTTGCAGGTCGGAGGGCTGGGGCCAGCTTGGAAACGTCGTGCTCATGGGCATGGGCGAGCCGCTCGCCAACTTCGAGGCGGTGTGGTCCGCGGTCCTGGCGATGAACCAGGACCTCGGCCTGGGTGCGAGGCACCTCACCATCTCCACAGTGGGGGTGGTGCCCGGTGTCCGCCGGCTCGCAGCCGAGAGGCTGCAGGTGAACCTCGCCGTGTCGCTGCACGCGGCCAATGACTCATTGCGCGACCGGCTCGTACCGCTGAACCGGAGGTACCCCCTCGCGATGGTGATGGAAGCCTGCGCGCAGTACCGGGCATCGACCGGGAGGAGGATCTCGTTCGAGTGGGCCTGCATGGAGGACGTGAACGACCACCCCTCCGACGCCTTCGAGCTCGCGGCGCTGGCGCGTCCGCTCGGTGCGCACGTGAACCTCATCCCGCTCAACCCGACACCGGGAGGTCTCGCGAGAGGGCTCAAAGGCTCGAGCCGGACCCGTGTCCTGGCGCTGCAGGCGTGGCTCTTTGAGTCGGGCGTCAATGCCACGATCCGCCAGAATCGGGGACGCTCGATCGACGCCGCCTGCGGTCAGCTGGCGGCCGGCGGTGCACGTCTGGTTCCACCGGGGGCGATGCTGACGCGCCAGAGCGCGCCGGTTTCGCCGAGGCGTTGAGGTAGCGGGCTCTCGCCGCGAGCAGCGACGGGGCAGGCGGGAACGTGCAAGGCTTCACACATGGCGAAAAAGCGCGACCTCGACCCACGCCGCTCGGAACGGACGCGTGCGACCAAGGAGACCGAGGTGACGGTCCTCCTCGAGCTCGACGGGACGGGAGTCGCTCTCGCGGACACCGGCCTGCCCTTTTTCGACCACATGCTGGGCCAGCTCGGGAAGCACGGCGGGTTGAACCTGGACGTCAAGTCTCACGGTGACCTCGAGGTCGACGCCCACCACACCGTCGAGGACACCGGAATCGTCCTCGGTGAGTCCCTCGCCGAGGCGCTCGGCACCAAGGTCGGGATCCGCCGCTTCGCGTCGATCGCGCTGCCTTTGGACGAGGCGCTCGTGGAGGTCGCTCTGGACCTGTCCGGAAGGCCGTACTTGCACTACGACGTCGCCCTCGGCGACACGGCGCCCCTCGGCAGTCCTCCGTTCGAGGTTCAGCTCGCCGAGGAGTTCTGGCGCGCCTTCGCGCACGCGGCGTCGCTCACCTTGCACATTGAGCTGCGTCACGGGCGCAATCCCCACCATGTGCTCGAAGCGTCGTTCAAGGGGGTAGGGCGGGCGCTGCGGGACGCGGTCCGGGTCGAATCAAAGGGCATCCCGTCGACCAAGGGCCAGTTGTAGGTCGAGACGTGATCGCGGTCCTCGACTACGGCATCGGCAATCTTCGTTCCGCGGAGAAGGCCCTCTTGAGAGTCGGCGCGGACGCTCGCCTGGTCGACAGTCCCGAAGGTGCCATCGACGCGGCGGGGGTCGTGCTGCCCGGCGTCGGCGCTTTCGGCGCCTGCGCCCGCGCCCTTCGCTACTCGGGGCTCGACGAGGTGGTGCGGCTCTGCATAGACGACGGCCGCCCCTTCCTCGGGATCTGCGTCGGTCTGCAGCTGCTTTTCGAGGGATCGGAGGAGAACCCCGAGATCCCCGGACTGGGAATCCTGCCGGGTTATGTGCGCGCGATTGGCGAGACCGAGCGCCGGCCGCAGATGCAATGGAACCTCGTGCGCCACGCCGCCGGGCGCAGCTCGCGCCTGCTCGGGCAGGGTGAGAGTCGCTGGTACTACTTCGTGCATTCCTACGTACCGGTCCCACAGGGTCCCGACGGCCTGCAAGCCGTTGTGGGGACCTGTGACTACGGAGGCGAGATGGCGGTCGCGTTCGAACGCGGCAACATGTTCGGGACCCAGTTCCATCCGGAGAAGTCGGCTGCAGCCGGCCTCGAGCTGCTCGAGCGCTTCGCACGGATCTGCACGGAGGAGCCTTCCGAGTCGTGACCTTGGAGCTGTGGCCCGCCATCGACATCCGCGCCGGCAAGTGCGTGCGCCTGCTCCGCGGCGAGTTCTCCTCAGAGACCGTCTACGGCGACCCGCTGCGGCAGGCCGAGGCGTTCGTCTCGGCCGGAGCCTCACGCCTGCACGTCGTCGACCTGGACGCCGCCCGCGATGGCGGTGGACCGAACCGGCAGCTCGTGCTCCGGATAGCGGCGTCGGCCGGGGTACCGGTGCAGGCAGGCGGGGGGGTACGGGACGAGACAGCGGCCGGGGCGCTGTTGGACGCCGGGATCGCACGGGTCGTGGTCGGCACGGTCGCCGTCGAGCAACCGGGCGTGCTCGCCCGGATGGCCGCGCGCTGGCCCGGCCGGGTGCTGGTCGGCCTCGATCACCGGGCCTCGGTCGGGCCGGAAGGCACGGTCAGGCGCGAGGTCGCGGTGCGCGGTTGGGTGACCTCGGGAGGCCCTGAGCTCGAGACCGTTCTCGCGCGCCTCGAGGACATGGCGCTCGGAGGCGTCGTGGTGACAGACATCGACCGGGACGGGACAGGGGCCGGCCCAGACCTCGAGGGGCTCTCGCGGGTGCTCGCCACGACGGAGCTTGCGGTGGTGGCGTCGGGCGGCATCGCCGGCAGCGCCGACCTCACTGCGCTTGCTGGTCTCGGCAGCGCAGGCCGCCGGCTCGCCGGGGCCATAGTGGGCCGGGCGCTGTTGTCGGGAGCGTTCTCGATCGCGGAGGCGGTGGCCGCGTGCGAGCGGTGAGGGTCATACCGTGCCTCGACGTCGATTGCGGCAGGGTCGTGAAGGGCGTCGAGTTCAAGGGGCTCCGGGACGCCGGCGATCCTGTCGAGCTGGCCGCCCGTTACGACGCCGAGGGCGCCGACGAGCTCGTGCTGCTCGACATCACCGCCTCGTCGGCCGATCGCGCCACCATGTTGCACGTCGTGGAACGGGCTGCGGAGCAGGTCTTCATTCCCCTCACGGTCGGTGGTGGTGTCCGCTCGGTCGCGGACGGCCGGGCGTTGCTGCGCGCAGGTGCCGACAAGGTCGCGGTGAACTCCGCCGCGGTCGCCACGCCCAAGCTGATCGACGCTTTGGCGAGCGAGTTCGGGGCGCAGTGTGTCGTCGTGGCGATCGACGCCCGCCGCACCGGCGAGATCGCAAGGTGGGAGGTCTTCACCCACGGTGGGCGGCGTCCCACAGGCCTGGACGCGGTGAGCTGGGCAGCGGTGTGCGCCCGGCTCGGCGCCGGCGAGATCCTGCTGACCTCGATGGACCGGGACGGGACCGAGGCCGGCTACGACCTGGAGCTGACGAGCCGTATCGCCGGCTCCGTGCGCGTGCCGGTGATCGCGAGCGGGGGAGTCGGCACACTGGAGCATCTGGTGCAGGGCGTACTTGCGGGGCACGCCGACGGGTTGCTCGCCGCCTCGATCTTCCACTTCGGGCGCCACAGCATTGCCGAGGCGAAGCGGGAGCTGGCGGCGCACGGCATCACGGTGCGGCCGCCGGGCGCCTGAGAGGTCGCTCCCGCTCCAGGCGGACGTCCAGCTCGGTGAGTGCGGCCCTCAGGGCGGCCTCCACCTGCTCGGGGCGCTCGCCACGGGCAAAGACGAAGCCGAGGTAGCGGCTTCCCTCGGGGAGGGGCACCAGCCTGCGGCCCGGGGCGATGGTCAGCTCGATGCCCACGACGCCCGGCACCGCGAGAGCGCGCTCGCGCCCGGCGACCTCGGCGAGGACGCCAGCGGTGGTGATCGGGAGCATCAGGACTCCCGCGGCGCCTTTGCTCCGCCGCAGGGAGGTGACCGACCGGCCAAGCGCATGCGCCAGGATGAGGTACTCGAGGCTCAGACCGGTGCCGAACTCCAAGGTGCGTGAGCACAGCCCACCGATCGAGCGGGCGGCCACCTCGATGACCCATGCCCGCCCCTCGCGGACGCGAAGCTCGGCATGGACAGGGCCCTCCCTCAACTTGAGGGCTCTCGTCGCGGCCTGGGTGGTCATGGTCACGGCCCGGAGGTCGGTTGTGCCGAGCCGCGACGGTGTCACGTAGAGCGTCTCCTCGAAAAACGGGCCCTCGAGCGGGTCGGGCTTGTCGAACACGGCCAGGATGGTGAGCTCGCCGTTGCTGAGGACGCCTTCCACGGCCACCTCCGGCCCGCTCATGAACTGCTCCACGAGCAAGGGCTCGCCCGGCGAGGCGCCCGCCTCGGCGGCGATCGATCGGGCACGCTCGACAGCGACCAGGGCCTGTTCGAGAGTGTCCGCCCGGATCACGCCCTGGCTCCCGGACAACGACGTCGGTTTGACGACGGAGGGGAGCCCCACCATCGCCGTGACACGGGCCAGCTCGGCGGCTCCGGCGTTTGCCGGGAGCGCCGCGAAAGCGGGCTGTGAGACCTCGGCCGCACTGAGCAGTGCGCGCATTCGGAGCTTGTCCCGCGTGGCCGCGACGGCATCTGGACTGTTGGCCCTCAGGCCCAGGCGCTCGGCGGCGCGGGCCGCCACGACGGTCCCCTGGTCGTCCACGGCCACGACGGCATCGAGGGGCGACTCGCTGTCGAGGGCGACGATCGCCTCCGCGGCGGCGTCGGGATCGTCAAGGCAGATCTGCCGGGACCCGTTCTCTTCGGCCAGGGGGAGCGGCTCGTTGCACCCGACGATCACCTGCAGATCGAGCGCCCTGGCCGCGGCGAGGAAGTCCGCGGCCCGATAGGAGGCCGAGGGGACGAGCAGAAGGACGCGATCCACGCCCCTATGATGCCGAATCGGCCGGAGATGGCCGCCCACTTGCGGCCATCGCGTCCGGTTGCGGGCCGGCATCGGCGTGATCCTGACGTCCCACCGGCCGAGTGTGGCCGGAGCGAGGCCGCGCTGTCCGCTCCGCCGCACTACCGTTTTGGTCGTGGAGCTACTCGAGCCCAAGGGGTCCAAGCCAGGTTCCGACGACGTGAAGCAGCCGGTCACGATGCTGAATGACCGCGTCTTGGTGCACGTCCCGGCCGCCGAGGGCGAACGCCGGTCCCGCTCAGGGATTCTCATCCCGGCCACGGCGTCAGTCGCCCGTCGCCTCACGTGGGCCGAGGTCGCCGCCGTCGGGCCCAACGTGCGCTCGATCCGGGCCGGCGACCGCGTCCTGTTCAACCCTGAGGAGTGCTTCGAGGTGGAGGTTCAGGGCGAGGACTACGTCATCCTGCGCGAACGTGACATCCCGGCGGTCGCCTCGGAGCGGCTGGAGGACGGGACGGGGTTGTACTTGTGACAGGTTCGCCGATGAGGTTCACCGATGAGGAGATCGCGGGCGTCCGTTTCGACGACAAGGGGCTCGTGGCTGCGATCGTGCAGGATCGCTCCACCCGCGACGTCTTGATGCTCGGATGGATGGATGCCGAGGCGCTGCGCCGGACGCTCACCACCGGCCGCACTTGGTTCTGGAGCAGGAGCCGCCAGGAGTACTGGTGCAAGGGCGAGACCTCGGGCAATCGCCAATGGGTTCGGGCCGCTTCGTACGACTGTGACGGCGATGCCGTCCTCGTCAGCGTCGACCAGGAGGGCTCCGGGGCCTGTCATACCGGCGACTGGAGCTGTTTCCACCGTCGCTTCGGCAGCCCGGAGCCGTGACAGGCGCCGGGCGGGAGGGGTGCTCGCGTCCGGGCCCAACCTCATCGACCGAGAGCGACGCCGCCGGAGCCAGCCCTGATTTCGCCTCGTTCTGCGAGCTGAGTCGGGACTACTCGGTCGTCCCCGTTTGGCGGGAGCTCATCGCGGACAGCCTGACCCCGATCGGGGCCTTTCGCGCCATGGCCGGGGAAGGGCCCGGGTTCCTGCTCGAGTCGGTCGAACACGGCGAGCGCTGGAGCCGGTTCTCGTTCGTCGGACGCTCGCCCGCGGCCACCTTGGTGGCGCGAGGCCGCCTCATCGAGGTGACCGAGGGCTCGCTTCCCGACTCGATACCGCGCGAGCAGGGGGTTCTTGCCTGCATCGAGTCGCTCCTCGACAAGTTCCGCTCGCCCTCGATCGAAGGGCTGCCACCGCTTCACGGCGGCCTGGTCGGCTATCTCGGCTACGACGTGGTCCGCGAGGTCGAACGGCTCGGTGAGCCCCCCGTCGACGACCTGGGTCATCCCGATGCCGTCATCTCGGTGATCGGTGAGCTCGCCGCCTTCGACCACTGGCGCCAGCGGGTCACGCTCGTCAACAACGTGCTTGTCGATGCGCAAAGCGATGGTGCCCGGGACCCGGCCGTGCTCCGGGCGCTCTACGTCGACGCACTGAGGCGCTTGGACGTGATCCAGGGCGACCTCGAGCGCCAGGGCCGGGAGCGGCTTGCAACGCCACCGTCACCCGGGGCGAGGCTCCCGGACGGCACGGTGCGGCGGGGGACCAGCGCTGCGCTGTACTGCCAGGCTGTCGAGGCCGCCAAGGAGTACATCCGGGCAGGTGACGCCTTCCAGGTCGTGCTGTCGCAGCGTTTCGACTTCGACCTCGGCTGCGACCCGTTCGACGTCTATCGGGTGCTCCGGCAGGTGAACCCCAGCCCGTACATGTTCTTTCTTCGTCAGGGAGGCGTCTCGGTGGTCGGTGCGTCGCCTGAGCCGATGGTCCAGCTGCTCGACGGGCGCGTCGTGTCCCGGCCGATCGCCGGGACCCGTCGGCGCGGTTCGAACGACGAGGAGGACCGCAGGCTCGAGGCCGAGCTCGTCGAGAACCCGAAGGAGCTCGCCGAGCACGTCATGCTCGTCGACCTCGCCCGCAACGATGTCGGCAGGATCGCCCGCTTCGGTTCCGAACGGGTCGACGAGCTGATGACCGTTGAGCGTTACAGCCACGTGATGCATCTCACCTCGGAGGTTTCCGGCGAGCTTCTCGCCGGTCGGGGACCGGTGGACGTGTTGCGGGCGACTCTCCCCGCCGGCACGGTCTCCGGGGCGCCGAAGGTGCGGGCGATGGAGATCATCGACGAGCTCGAGCCCACCAAACGCGGGCCGTACGCAGGCGTCGTGGGGTACATCGACTTCTCGGGCAACCTGGACACGGCGATCGCGATCCGCACTCTCGTCGCGACCGCCGACGGGAAAGCCTCCGTGCAGGCCGGGGCGGGCATCGTCGCCGACAGTGACCCGGCCGCCGAGGACGAGGAGTGTGCGGCGAAGGCAGCGGCTGTGCTGGCGGCGGTGGCAGGGGCCCGCCAGCTCTCCTCCGAGAGGGGCTCGCCCTGAGCCGGCCGCTCGACCTGCAGGAGTCGTACACGCTTATCCGCGACGACGCCTGTGGGTTCGAGACGGTGCGGGACGTTGTGGTCGTGCGGGGCCCGGACGCGCGCTCATGGCTGCAGGGCCAGGTCAGCCAGGACATGGCGGCACTCGCGGTCGGCCAGTCGACCGAGACGCTCGTGCTTTCGCCGCAGGGCAAGCTGGACGCCTACTGCCGCGCCACGATGCTCGCGGACGAGGTCGTGCTGCTCGACACCGCGACCGGTTACGGCGAGCTGTTGCTCCGGCGGCTGGGGCGGTTCCGCTTGCGCGTGAAGGCCGACCTCGAGAGCGGGACGGTCTCTTGCCTCGAGGTCCGCGGTCCCGCAGCAACGGCGAGCGTCGCCGGCCTCGGGCCCGAGCTCGGGGCGCTGCCCAAAGATGGCCGGGGCCTCGGCGACGCCTGGGTCATTGCCGTCCCGGTGGCGTGGACAGGCTACGCGGGCGTGGACGTGCTCAAAGGAGCCGGGGCGGCGGGCTGGGCGCCGTCGCATCTTCGTCTGGGCGACCCGTCTGCGTTCGAGGCGGCGCGCATCGAGGCCGGCGTGCCGGCCATGGGCCGCGAGCTCACCGACAAGACGATCCCGCACGAGGCCGGCAGCCTCGTCGAGCACACCGTGAGCTTCACGAAGGGCTGTTACACCGGTCAGGAGCTCGTCGCCCGCCTCGAAGCGAGGGGTGCCAACGTGGCGCGACGGCTCCGGGGCGTCGTGGTGGACCCGGCCGGTGAGTGCTCGAAGGACGCGACCCTCGTATCAGGTGAGCGTGTCCTCGGTCATCTCACGAGCGTCGCCTGGTCACCGAGGTTCAGCGCTCCCGTGGCCCTCGCCTATGTGCGCCGCGACGTCGTGTTCCCGGCCGGGGCCACGCTGACGCCGGGCGGGGCTCACGCGGAGATTCGGGAAATCCCTCTGTAAATCGGATATACAGAGGCCGTGGCAGCGATCCCACTCGCGGTTTGCGCGGCGCTCTGCAACGCGTTGACCACGATCTTCCAGCGGCTGGGTGTCGAGACGGCTCCCGACGAGCGGCTTCGCGGCTTCAAGCTCCTGCGTCACGTCCTCCGTCGCCCGATCTGGTATGTCGGATTCGCCGCGATGATCGGATCGTTCCTGTTCCAGGCCACTGCGCTCGGATTCGGCTCGCTCAGCGTCGTGCAGCCCCTCATGGTCACAGAGCTCGTCTTCCTCGTCGTCGTCCTGCGGTTCTGGTTCGGCTCGCCGCTCGGCTGGCGGGAGGCGATCGGGACGGTGCTCACCGTGGCGGGCCTGGCGGGCTTCCTCGCGATGAGCAACACGGGAGGGGGCACGACCTTTCCCACCACCGATGGCTGGGTGATCGTGATCACCGTGTGCTCCGCAGCGATCGCGATCTGTGTCGCCGGCACACGCGTGAGGTCGCGGTCACGGGCGTGGCGCTCGGCGTGGTTCGGGTCCGCGGCCGCGATCGCGTTCTCCCTGAGCGCCGCGTTCACAAAAGCGACGACGATCCTTTTCTCGCACGGCTTCTGGCAGATCTTCGGGCATTGGCAGCCCTACGCGATCATCGTCGCGGGGCTGGCCGGCCTCGTGCTGACCCAGGACGCGTTCCATGCCGGCCCGATAACGGCCTCCCAGGCCACGCTCACGATCGTCGACCCCATCGTGAGCGTCGTGATCGGTGTGGGCCTGTTCGGAGACGACCTGCGCGGCGGGATAGGTGCTCTCGCTTTCGATGCCGTGGCGTTGCTTGTCATGTGCGTGGGACTGTTCGTGCTGACCCAGTCGCCGCTCATAGCCGCCGGATCGGTCACCGAGGAGCACCTCGGCCGGTCCCGGGTCGCCCACGTCGAGCGGAAGGTCCGGGAGGTATCCCGAAGCGCCCGGTAGTCTCGTGTCGGTGGCCACATATCTCGACCGCATCGGGGCGTGGCACCGCGATGTCGCGTCCAACGACCACCGTGACTTGGAAGACCTCGCCGCAAAGGCGCGCGCCGCGCCGAGTCCGCGCGACTTCACCGGGGCGCTCAAGGCGGACGGGGCCCCGGGCTCAGGCGAAGCGACGATCGCACTTGTCGCCGAGATCAAGCGGCGCTCGCCGTCCAAGGGCGACCTCGCCCCTGATCTCGATCCGGCAGAGGTCGCCCGGGCGTACGCGTCGGGCGGGGCGTCGTGCCTGTCGGTGCTGACCGACGGCCCCCATTTCGGAGGCGGCCCCGAGGACTTGCAGCTGGCTCGGGCCGTGGTGGGGCTGCCCGTTCTGCGCAAGGACTTCACGGTCTCGGCAGCCGACGTCTACGACGCCCGCATCATGGGCGCCGACGCCGTGCTGCTCATCGTCGCGTTGTTGGATCGCAGCGAGTTGGCGGAGCTGTACGCGGTCGCTCGAAACCTGGCCATGGCCGCCCTGGTCGAGGTCCATGACGAGGACGAGCTCGAGGTGGCGCTCGGCATCGGGGCGGGCCTCGTGGGGGTCAACCAACGCGACCTGCACACTTTCGAGGTGGACAGGGCACGCGCCAAGCGTGTGGCGCGTCACGTCCCCCAGGGCGTGGTGAAGATCGCCGAGTCCGGCGTGGAGTCGGCTGGCGACGTGGCGGCTTTGGCGCGAGCGGGGTTCGACGCCGTTCTCGTCGGCGAGGCGCTGCTGCGCAAGCGCGACAGGGGCGCGGCTGTTGCCGAGCTCTTGGGGCGGACCGTGCCATGTGGGTGAAGATCTGCGGGATCACGAGCGAGGAGGACGCCCTGATCGCCGTCGCCATGGGCGCGGACGCGGTCGGTTTTGTCTTCGCCCCTTCCCCCCGCCAGATGAGCCCGAGCGCGGTCTCCGCGATCACGCGGCGCCTTCCTCCGGAGATCTGCACGGTCGGGGTCTTCCGCGACGAGGAGCCGCGCCGCGTCGTCGAGATCGTGAACCGTGCCGGGCTTGATGCCGCCCAGCTGCACGGGAACGAGACCTTCGAGGACTGTGGGTACGTCTCGGTGCGGGTGCCCCTCGTCATAAAGGCGTTCCCGGCAGGTGACAGCCGCCTTGCGCGAGCCGGCGAGTACGGTGCCGACATCGTGCTGGTGGACGCCCCGTCGCCCGGATCGGGCAAGGTCTTCGACTGGCGGCTTGCCGAGGGCGCGCCGAAGGGGCGCCGCCTGGTCCTGGCCGGGGGCCTCGACCCGGACAACGTGGCCGACGCCATCCGCCGGGTCCACCCCTGGGGCGTCGACGTCTCTTCCGGAGTGGAGTCCAGCGTCGGCAAGAAGGACGCCCGGCGGGTGCGAGCCTTCGTCCAGGCCGCGCGCGCCGCTGAGCCCGAGCCCTACGACAGCGACGACGCGGGCCCTTATGACTGGCAGGAGGACCGTTGAGCACCAGCGCGGGACTGATGCGCGACCCGGAGCGGCAGGGCCGCTTCGGCGAGTTCGGAGGGCGGTTCGTCCCTGAGGCCCTCGTACCGGCCTGTGAGGAGCTCGAGGCCGGCTTTGCGGCCGCTTGGGCAGACCTGGCCTTCAGAGGCCGCCTGGACGACCTCCTGGAGCATTACGGGGGCCGTCCCACCCCGGTCACCGAATGCCGGCGACTGAGCGAGCGCCTCGGCATCCGATTGCTCTTGAAACGCGAGGACCTGGCACATACCGGATCGCACAAGCTCAACAACGTCATCGGCCAGGCGCTGTTGGCCGAGCGGATGGGCAAGCGCCGGCTCATCGCCGAGACCGGCGCCGGTCAGCACGGTGTGGCCACGGCGACAGCGGCGGCACTGCTGGGGCTCGAATGCCTCGTTTACATGGGTGCCGTCGACGTCGAGCGACAAGGCCTGAACGTGTTCCGAATGGAGCTGCTCGGCGCTGAGGTGCATGCGGTGCAGTCGGGCAGCCGGACCCTGAAGGACGCCATCAACGAAGCGCTTCGCGACTGGGTGGCGACCGTCGAGACGACCCACTACTGCATCGGCTCGGTCATGGGCCCGCATCCCTACCCCTACATGGTGCGGGAATTCCAACGTGTCGTCGGCGACGAGGCCCGCGCCCAGTGCTATGAGCTGCTTGGTTTCGATCCTGACGTCGTCGTGGCGTGTGTCGGAGGCGGCTCGAACGCAGCGGGCACTTTCGCCGGGTTCGTCGACACACGAGCCAGGCTCGTGGGCGTCGAGGCAGGCGGGGGTGCCGCGATGAGCAATGGCGTCCCGGGAGTGGTCCACGGGATGCGGTCCCGGTTCCTGCAGGACGAGGACGGCCAGATCCTCGAGGCGAGCTCGATATCGGCCGGCCTGGACTACCCCGGCATCGGCCCTGAGCACGCCAATCTGGGTGCCGTCGGAAGGGCCGAGTATCCCTCGGCGGAGGACTCGGAGGTGCTGGCGGCTTTTCGCCTGTTGGCCGAGACCGAGGGGATCATCCCCGCGCTGGAACCGGCGCACGCCCTCGCATGGGTCGTGAGGGAAGCCGGCAAGTCCATCCCGCACGGTTCGGCGGTGCTGTTGACGTTGTCGGGCAGGGGCGACAAGGACGTCGCACTGGTCCGAAAGCTCACACAGTGACCACAACCGCGAAGCTGGCCCGCGGAGCCCTCGAGAATGCCCTCCGCGGTCGTCGGGACGCCGGGCGAAAGCTGCTCATCCCGTATGTGACCGGCGGCCTCGGGAGGGACTGGGTCGAGGTTGTGCGGGCGATGGGCGCCGCGGGAGCCGACGCCATCGAGGTCGGGATCCCCTTTTCTGACCCGGTGATGGACGGCCCGGTCATCCAGCGCGCCTCGGCCCAGGCGATCGCCTCCGGGGCCACGCCGTCGGGGGTCATCTCAGCTCTGGCTCGGGCGGACGCAGGCGTCCCGTTGGCCGTCATGACCTACTACAACATCGTGCTCAGGGCGGGTCACCGCCGGATGGCGAGCACGCTCGCGGATGCGGGCGTGTCCGGCGCGATCGTGCCGGACCTGCCTTTGGACGAGCTGGACGGCTGGGGGGAGGAAGCCGACGACGCCGGCGTGGAGACGGTGTTGCTCGTGGCACCGACCACGCCCGACGCTCGCCTCAGGGCCATCTGCGCCCGGTCACGCGGTTTCGTCTACGGCGTCGGCGTCATGGGGGTGACCGGCGAGAGGGGCTCGCTCGGAGCGACGGCACTGACGGTGGCGGCACGATGCAAGCAGGAGACCGACACCCCGGTGCTGATCGGTGTCGGAGTCTCGAGCCCCGAGCAGGCCCGGGAGGTCGTCTCCGTGGCGGACGGCGTTGTGGTCGGCTCCGCGCTCGTGCATCGGCTCCTCGAGGGTGCCGGCCCGGACGGGGCGGCCGCGTTCGTGGCTGAGATGCGGGCGGCGATCGACGCCTGAGAGGTCCCAGGAACAGGCTGAGCATTCTCACAGGAACCACAGAAGCCATGTAATCGGCGGCGTTTCTGGCGTGCCAAGGCGCCTCGGGGCCGCTGGGCGGCCCGATGCGGTGCCCCTGCGTCATTTGGGGTGAAAATTGTGGTTTGATCGTTAGGTGAGCGCGGCGGCACTCGCGACCGAGCCGGTCGTACAAGCTATGGAGCGGGGAAGCCAAACGTATGCCGTTGCCACGCTCGGACTGACGAAGCGTTTCGGCAAGCGTCTGGCGGTTGACGGGCTCGATCTGCGCATCCCGGCCGGTTCGATCACCGGGTTTGTGGGCCCGAACGGGGCCGGCAAGACCACGACCATCAGGATGCTCCTGGGTTTGATCCGGCCAAGCGCCGGGCGAGGCACAGTGCTCGGCCACCCGCTCGGGAATGCCCGTGCCTACCTGTTACGCGTCGGCGCTCTCATCGAGGGGCCCACTTTCTATCCGGCGCTGTCGGGGCGCGAGAACCTGATGGTGCTGGCGCGCCTCGGGGGCATCTCGACCAAGAAGGTCGACATCGTTCTCGACCGCGTCGGCCTTGGTACGCGTGGCCTCGACCCGTTCAAGACCTACTCGCTCGGCATGCGTCAACGACTGGGCATCGGTGCCGCCCTGCTTCCCAATCCAGAGCTGCTCGTGCTCGACGAACCCACGAACGGGCTCGACCCCCACGGGATTGCCGAGATCCGCGCCATGCTGCGCTCGTTCGCGGACGACGGCATGACGGTCTTCGTGTCCTCACACCTTCTCGCCGAGATCCAGCAGATCTGCGAGCACCTCGTCGTCATCGAAGCTGGTCGGCTGATCTTCCAGGGAGGCGTGGAGGAGCTGCTCGCGGCGCGTGCTCCCGAGCTCGTCGTGCGTACCGAGAGCCGAGAGGACGCAAGGCGGCTGCTGAGGCTGGTGACGAGGATCGGGCGCAGCGCCCACATGCTCGCCGACAACGAGGGCAGGACCCTCGAGATCGCCGCCGACTGCAGCTGGGCCGGCGACCTAAACCGTCTTGCGATGGCGGACGGCATCACTCTGGTCCACCTCGCCGAGCGGCGCTCGACGCTCGAGGAGGCGTTCTTCGAGATAACCCACAATTGTGGGCAAGAGACGCCTGGCAACGGGGACGCTTGCGGTCCAGCGGGAGACTCTGACCGCTCGTCCGGGACTCGGGACACTGAGGCGGGACGGCCATGATCTGGAGGGCTTTCGCGAGCGAATGGGTCAAGATGCGCCGCAGGCGCCTGTGGTACGGCAGCTACGGTGCCATCACCGGTGTCGTCGTGCTGACGACCATCGTGACGATCGCCGGGGCCCTGCACCATCCAAACGCCCGCGGTGACCTGACTCTTGCCCAGTTGGCCCACGCATCCGGCCTCAGCCAGGGACTCACCCAGTCGGGGGTCCTCCTCGGTGCGGTGTCGTTCTCCATTGCGGCCTTCCAGTTCGGTGGCGAGTTCGCCCACGGCACGCTGCGCAACCTGCTCGTGCGCCAACCGCGCCGCGGTGTGCTGATGACTGGGAAATGCCTCGCCGTGCTCACGTTCCTCATCGGCGCGGTCGTGGCGGCGACGATGGTCGCCATCTGTGCCGCGTTTGTGATGGCGCACCTGCGTGGCATCTCCACGGGCGCGTGGACCTCGGGTGTCGGGATGGGCGACCTCGGGACTCTGCTCGGCGACCTGACCATCTCGGCGTGCGGCTTCGCGATCATCGGGATGATCGCCGGCGTGCTGCTCCGCTCGTCGGTGATCGCGATCGCGGCTGGACTGGCGGTCCTGCTCCCCGTGGAGACGATCCTCACCGACGCCATCCCGGGCATGGCACGCTGGCTACCGGCGCAACTGCTCGAGGCGATCGCCCAGGGAGGGTCCAATGTCGCACCGTTCGCGGCCGCGTTGGCGACCGTGTCGGCGTACCTGGTGGGAGCCGTCGTGATCGCGCTGTTCGTGTTCGTCAGCCAGGACGTGACTGTCTGAGGGCTTTGTCGGCGCCAAGGTGGGGTCGACTCCTCCCCGGCTGAGCGAGCGCCATGGGTCTGATTGCATAGATAATCGGAAGACTGTATTCTCATGCCATGCAGATCGGAGTCGTCGGGGCGTCGGGCTACCTGGGCGCCGAGCTGCTTCGTCTCCTGGCAGGGCACCCGGCCTTGGACGTCGCGATGGTGCAGGCCGATAGTTCAGCAGGGCAACAGGTCGCCGAGCTCTACCCGAATCTTGCTCCCTGCTATGGCGGGCTCGTCTTCTCCCCGCTCGACGCGGGCGCCTGCAGCGGTCTCGACGGCGTCTTCATCGCACTGCCCTCCGGTCGGTCCCAGGAATTCGTGCCCACTCTGGCGGGGACCATGCCGCTCGTTGTGGACCTGGGCGGCGACTTCCGCCTGAAAGACGCCTCGCTGTACCCGATCTGGTATGGCTTCGAGCACCGGGCTCCGGAGCTGCTCGGCCGCTTCGTCTACGGACTGCCGGAGCTGTTCCGCCACGAGCTTCAGGGCGCCAAGCTCGTCGCAGCGCCGGGGTGTTATGTCACCGCGGCCACCATGGCACTTGCGCCTTTAGTGAAAGCGGGGGTCATCGAGCCGACGGGGGTGGTCGTGGACGCGGCGAGCGGGAGCTCGGGCGGAGGACGCTCACCGTCGGCGAGCTTCCATCATCCCGTTGTCAACGAGAGCTTCTCCGCATACGGGCTCATCAACCATCGCCACACCCCCGAGATGGAGCAGGCGATAGGGGCGCAGATCCTGTTCACTGCGCACCTCGCGCCGATGACGCGCGGGATCCTTGCCACCTGCTACGGCCGTGCCGTCGACAGTCCCGCTGGGGCGCGCGCCCTGGAGGTGCTCGCGGAGGCCTACCGGGACGAGCCTTTCGTCCAGGTGGGCGCCGTGCCACGGTCGACCCGCGACACCTACGGCTCCAACACCGTCCAAGTGACCGCCCGCTACGACGCCCGGACCGGCTACGTCGTGTCGCTGGCAGCGTTGGACAATCTGGTGAAAGGGGGCGCCGGCCAGGCGATCCAAGCGGCGAACCTCGCCCTGGGCTTGGAAGAGACCCTTGGCCTTCCCACCGTGGGGCTGGTCCCGTGACGGTCCTGTCGCCCCGTGGCTTCGTGGCGTCGGCGGCCGCGGCCGGCATCAAGCCCGGAGGTGAGCTCGACCTCGCGCTCGTCGCGACCGAGGACGCCCGGCCGGTGCCCGTGGGGGCGGTGTTCACTTCGAATCTTCTCGCGGCGGCGCCGGTGCAGGTCTGCCGCGCCCACCTCGCCGAGAGTGGCGGGTACTCGGCGGGCGTGATCTTGAACAGCGGTTGCGCCAATGCGGCGACAGGCCGGGCGGGCCGCCTGACCGCTGAGCTGACGTGCGATCTCGCGGCCCGCGCGCTCGGAGTGCGACCCGAGCACTTCCTCGTCTGCTCGACAGGGACGATCGGCACGCGACTGGCCGGGGAGCGGATCGAGGCGGCGCTCGAGGAGCTGCTCGACGGGCGGGGCCCCTCGCCGGATCATGCGGCAGCTGCGGCCAGGGCGATCCTCACAACCGACACGAGGACCAAGGAGGTCGTGGTCGAGGCTGCGGGCTTCGTCGTCGGCGGCATGGCGAAGGGTGCCGCGATGCTCTCTCCCAACATGGCCACGATGCTCGCCGTGTTGACCACAGATGCGTCGTCGTCGCCTGAGGCGCTGCACACGGCTTTGGCGAAGGCCGTGCGGCACTCGTTCAACGAGATGACGGTGGACGGCTGCACGTCCACGAACGACTCGGTGATCGTCATGGCGAGCGGCACCGCTCGACAGGTGCAGGCCGAGGAGCTGGACGAAGCGCTCAGCGCCGCATGTGCCGATCTTGCGGCGCAGATGGTTGCCGACGCCGAGGGCGGGACAAAGGCGGTCCGGGTCCGCGTCGTCGGGGCGGCCGACGGCGAGTCGGCGCGGCGGGCGGCCCGTCGTGTCGCCGAGAGCCAGCTCGTCAAGAGCTCCTGGTACGGAGAGGACCCGAACTGGGGTCGTGTGGTGAGCGAGCTCGGGTCCGCGGGTACGCCTTTTGACCCCGATCGCGTCTCGGTCGCGTACGGGGCCGTGACGGTCTGCGTGCGCGGCGTGGCCGTCGCTCACGACGAGGAGGCGCTTCGCGGGGTGCTTCGCGCCAAGCAGTTCGAGATCACCTGCGACCTGGGCCTCGGCGAAGGTTCCGCCACGATTCTCAGCGCTGATCTCACACCGGACTACGTCGAGCTCAACAAGGGGCTGTCGTGAGCGCGCTCGAGCTGCCCGCGCACGTCAAGGCGGGCGTGCTCTGCGACGCGCTCCCTTACATAAGGCGCTTTGCAGGCCGGACCGTCGTCGTCAAGTACGGCGGCAACGCCTTGGCGGCTGCCGGTGGCACCACGGCGCCCATCTGGCCTGCAGGCGTCGGCCCGGACGGCGAAGACGCGGGCGACCGGGAGACCGAGGCCCTCAAGCGCTTTGCCGAGGACGTCGTCCTGCTGCGATCGATCGGGATCCTTCCCGTCGTCGTCCACGGCGGAGGCCCCCAGATCGGGTCGTTGATGAAGCGGCTCGGCAAGGTGCCCGAGTTCCGCGACGGCCTGCGGGTGACCGACGCCGAGACACTCGAGATCGCGAGGATGGTTCTCGTCGGCAAGGTGAACCGCGACATCGTCGGCATGATCAACGTGCATGGGCCGCTCGCGGTCGGGCTGTCTGGCGAGGACGCCGGGCTCATCACCGCCACGCCGCGCGATCCCGAGCTCGGCTACGTCGGTGACGTCGTCGCCGTCGACGCCTCCATCGTCCATCGCCTTCTGGCCGAGGGCCTGGTGCCGGTCATCGCCACGATCGGCTCGGACCGGGCGGGCCAGGCCTACAACATCAACGCCGACACGGTGGCGGGAGTGATCGCCGAGACGCTCGAAGCGGAGAAGCTCGTCTTCCTGACCGATGTGGAGGGCATCCGCGCGAGCTCGGCCGACCCGACGACGCTGATTCACCGGCTCAATGCCGACGCGCTGGACGCGCTGGTGGCCTCGGGGGCGGTGGGCGAGGGCATGGTGCCCAAGGCGACCGCATGCACCCACGCCGTCAGGCACGGAGTGGGTGCCGCGCATGTGCTCGACGGAAGGGTCACCCATGCCCTCCTGCTCGAGCTGCTCACGAGCGAAGGCGTCGGGACGATGGTGGTGGCGCAGTGACTCCGGAGCCGACTTCGCCGACGTTGATGCCGACGTACTCGCCGGCACCGGTCCGTTTCGTTTCCGGGCGGGGGACGGAACTGTACGACGAGGAGGGTCGCAGGTATCTCGATTTCCTGGCCGGGATCGCCGTCGTGTCGCTGGGTCACGCCAACGCGCGTGTCGCGGAGGCGATCGCCGCACAGGCGGCGCGGCTCGTGCACGTGTCGAACCTGTTCCACAACGACCGCAACGAACAGCTGGCTCGTGAACTGGACCGCCTGATGGGGGACGGCTCGCCGGCGGGGGGCAGGGTGTTCTTCGCCAACTCCGGCGCGGAGGCCAACGAGTGCGCCATCAAGCTCGCCCGCCGAAGCGGTGGCCCCGGGCGCCACGTGGTCATCTCGGCGCTGGGGTCGTTCCATGGGCGCACCCTGGCGACTCTGGCCGCGACCGGCCAGCCGAAGAAGCACGAAGCGTTCCGACCGCTGCCGGACGGCTTCGGGTACGTCGCCTACGGCGATGTCGCCGCCCTGGAGGATGCCGTTGCGTCTCCATCGGTCGCCGCCGTGCTGCTCGAGGCGATCCAAGGTGAGGCAGGCGTGGTGGTCCCGCCCGACGGCTACCTCGCCGCGGTGCGGCGGGTCTGTGACGAGCGAAAGATCCTCCTCATGCTCGACGAGATCCAGACCGGGCTCGGCCGCACGGGGCGCTGGTTCGCCTTCCAACACGAGGCAATACGCCCCGATGTCGTCACCGTCGCCAAGGCGCTCGGCAATGGGATGCCGATCGGCGCCTGCTGGGCGAGAGAAGACGTCGCCGCCGCTTTCGTGGCCGGCGATCACGGCAGCACATTCGGTGGCCAACCGCTCGCGTGCGCGGCGGGGATCGCGACGCTCGCCGAGCTCCAAGCGATCGACGCCCCTGGGCGCGCGAAGCAGACCGGCGCCTACCTGGCTCGACGACTGGAGGCGCTCGCCGGAGTCGCCTCGGTCAGGGGCAAGGGACTGCTGCTTGCCGCCGTCCTCGAGCCGGGGCTGGACGCGGGTGAGGTCACGCGCGCGGCGCTGGGCCTGGGCCTCGTGGTGAACGCTCCGGCGCCCGAGGTGATCCGCTTGGCGCCGCCCCTCACCGTGAGCGCCGGCGAGGTGGACGAGGCCGTCGAGATGCTCGGTGTGGCACTCGTGTCGGCGAGCAGCTTCGAGCCAGGAGAAGGCGGCCACAAGTGACGAACGGGAGACCAAGCAAACACAGGCGCCAGCATCTCGTCGTCCGCCTTCTGGCCGACAACGAGATCTCGAGCCAGGAGCAGCTGGTGGAGCTCCTGGGCCAAGAGGGGATTGCCGCCACCCAGGCGACCGTCTCGCGGGACCTCGAAGAGATCGGCGCCTTGAAAGTGCGGGTCCCGGGCCTGGACCGGTTGGTCTATGCCGTACCGGAGCTGCCGAGGGACCAGATCGCCCCCCTGGACCATTTGCGACGCGTGCTCGGAGAGTGGGTCGTGGAGATAGCGGCCTCGGGCAACCTGGTCGTGCTGCGGACGCCACCCGGGTCGGCCCACGTCGTGGCTTCGGCCCTCGACCGGACCGGGCTCGACGGCGCCATCGGCACAGTCGCCGGTGACGACACGGTGCTCGTGGTGGCAGCCGAGCAGCTCGGTGGGGAGGCGCTCTGCCAGCGCCTCGAACAGATCGCGGGAGCCCGGTCCTGAGGGATCGCAGGTATCTTCGCCGGCGGCTCCTCAAGGCAATCCGGTGAAATCGAGAGAGGTAGGGATGAAGTGAAAAAGCGGGTGGCGCTTGCCTATTCGGGTGGCCTCGACACGTCGGTCGCGGTGGGCTGGCTGGGTGCCGAGCTCGGCTACGAGGTGGTCGCGGTGGCAGTCGACGTCGGCCAGGACGTCGATTTCACGGCCTTGCGCAAGCGGGCCATTGCCGCCGGGGCCGTCGAGGTCGAGGTCGTGGACGCACGCGAAGAGCTGCTGGCGGACTTCGCCGTGCCATCGCTTGCTGCGAACGCCCTGTACGAGGGCCGTTATCCACTCGTCTCGGCCCTGTCGCGTCCTGTCATCGTGCGCCACCTGGTCGCCGCCGCGCGCCGTCATGGAGCGTCGGCCGTCGCGCACGGGGCGACAGGGAAGGGGAACGACCAGGTCCGCTTCGAGGTCGGGGCGCGGGCACTCGCACCGGACCTCGAGATGCTCGCCCCGGTGCGCGTCTGGGGGATGAGCCGCGAGGAGACGATCGACTACGCCGCGAGTCACGACATCGCGCTCACAGTGAGCAAGGACAGGATCTACTCCATCGATTCGAATCTGTGGGGTCGGGCTATCGAATGCGGCATCCTCGAGGACCCGTGGGCCGCTCCGCCCGAGGACGTCTTCGCCCTCACGGTGCCGGTCGCGACGGAGCCCGTGGAGGTAACCGTGGGCTTCGACAAGGGAGTGCCGGTGTCCCTCGACGGGGTCTCGCGCGGCCTCGTCGAGCTCGTGAGCGAGCTCGGTCGGGTGGCCGGGTCTGTCGGCTTCGGTCGCGTCGACATGGTGGAAGGACGGCGCGTCGGCATCAAGAGCCGCGAGATCTACGAGTGCCCTGCTGCCCTCGCCCTCATCATGGCCCACGCCGACTTGGAAGGACTCACCCTGGAACACGACGTTGCCCACGAGAAGGCGCGCCTCGAACCGCGTTTCGCCGAGCTCGTCTACGACGGCATGTGGTTCTCGCCGTTGCGTGAGGCGTTGTCCGCGTTCATGACATCGACCCAGCGGTGCGTGACGGGCGAGGTCCGGCTCCGCTTCAGCCCAGGAGGGGGCGCCGAGGTTGTCGGCCGCCGTAGCCCGCTGGGGCTTTACGTCTACGACCTCGCGACCTATGACGCCGCTGACGCCTTCCATCACGAGGATGCGGAAGGGTTCGTTCGGTTGTTCGGCCTCGGCATCCAGACCTGGTCGGCTCGCCAGGGAGGCGCCGGGTGACGCTTTGGGCCAACCGGATGGGAGTAGCCCCAGCCGACGCCCTCATGGCGTTCACGGCGAGCCTGGCATTCGACAAACGGCTCGCAGGCAGCGACGTGAAGGGCTCGATCGCGCATGTCCACGGTCTCTTGCGGGCGGGGATCCTCACCGACGCGGAGGCGGACTCGCTGGTGAAGGCCCTGCAGCAGGTCGGTGACGAGCTGGCGGGCGACATCTTCGAGTATCTGGAGACTGACGAGGACATTCACACGGCGATAGAGCGGCGCGTGACCGAGCTCGCCCCCGAGAGCGGGGCGAAGCTACACACGGGTCGAAGCCGGAATGATCAGGTTGCAACGGCGCTGAGGCTTTTCACCCGCGGGGAGCTGGCTCGCGTGATCGGGCGCGTCCTCGAGCTGCAGCGCACGCTCGAGCGGCTAGCCACGGGTGCCGGCGATGCCTACCTGCCCGGCTACACCCATCTACAGCGCGCACAACCCGTGCTGCTTGCGCACCATCTGCTAGCCCATGGCTGGGCACTCGCGCGTGACACCGACCGGATGTTCGCGACCTGGCGGCGGATGGACGTGTCGCCGCTCGGTGCCGGCGCGCTCGCGGGATCGTCGCTCGGGATCGATCCCGACCTCGTCGCCGACGAGCTGGGGTTCGGGGGGCGTTTCGAGAACTCCCTCGACGCCGTCAGCGACCGTGACTTCGTCGCGGAGACGCTGTTCGACCTTGCCCTCCTCGCGGTGCACCTCTCGCGCATCGGTGAGGAGATCGTGGTGTTCTCGAGCGAGGAGTTCGGCTTCGTCCGCCTGGACGACGCCTGGGCCACCGGGAGCTCGATGCTGCCCCAGAAGAAGAACCCCGACGTGGCCGAACTGGCCCGGGGCAAGGCGGGTCGGCTCGTCGGACACCTTGCCGGTTTCCTCACAACGCTGAAAGGCTTGCCGCTTTCGTACAACCGTGATCTCCAGGAGGACAAGGAGCCGCTCTTCGATGCCCTGGACCAGGTCGTGCTCGCCCTGGTCGGGCTGGACGGCCTCTTGGGCACCGCGACGTTCGACCATGACCGGATGCAGTCGGCAGCCAGCGGGCCCGGGCTCGCCGCGGTCGACCTTGCTGAATGGCTCGTGGCCAACGGGATGCCGTTCCGGGAAGCCCATGGCCTTGTGGGCGCTCTCGTGCGCGAGTCAATCGAACGCGGCGTCCCACTCGGCGAGCTCGTCGAGGCTCATCCAGCCTTCGGGGAAGCAGCGCTGGAGGTTCTGGACCCGGCTGTCGCCATGCATCGCCGCACGACACCGGGAGGCACGGGGCCGGCCGCCGTCGCGGTCCAGTTGGACCGCTTTCGCTACCGCCTTGCCGCTGATGCAGTCCGGTTGGCTGAGCGGGAGGCCTGACGGGCGGCGCGCACGGCTCCGCGGCGCCTGACGTGAGGCGAGCCGAGCGGCTCAAGCGGGCTTTTTTCGATCGCGATCCCGTGCTTGTCGCCCCTGAGCTGCTCGGAAAGCTCCTCCGGCGCGGTGGGCTTGTGGCGCGGATCGTCGAGGTGGAGGCGTACCGAGGCGCGTCGGACGCCGCCTCGCACGCGTTCCGGCGCAAGACGGCAAGGAACGCGACGATGTTCGGGCCGCCAGGACACCTGTACGTCTATTTCACCTACGGGATGCACTTTTGCGCGAACGTCGTGTGTTGGCCGGAAGACGAGCCCGGCGCAGTGCTCCTGCGTGCTCTCGCCCCGCTCAGCGGGCTCGAGGAGATGGCGGCGAGGCGTTACGGGACCGGAGAGGTTGGTCTGGGGGAACCGTCAGGTCAAGAGCACGCCGTCGTTCCTCGGCGCGTTCGGCGCCAGTGGCGTCCCGAGGAGCTCTGCTCGGGTCCGGCGAAGCTGTGCCAGGCGTTTTCCCTTGACCGCACCGCCGACGGATACGACCTGATCAGTGGCCATGAGGGTGTCGTCCTGCTGGACGATGGGACACGACCTCCGCGCGAGCCGGCCAACGGGACCAGGATCGGACTCTCCAGGAGCTGCCCGGCCCGCGAGGAGCCCTGGCGATGGTGGATCCCAGGCGAGGCGAATGTGTCGACTCGCCGCCCGCGTCGCTAGAATCCTGACAGGCAACCCGACCGGGTGGTTCCGGGTCGAGTTGAGCGGAGCACGCTGGACCTTGGCTTCGGGCAACGTCGCGAAGCTTGACACAGGTGACAATCGTGCTACGCTCAAGAGCCGCTCAGAAAGGGGTCGACCCGATCTGAGTGACCTCCGGGTGGGCCTCAGGGCCTGAATCTGGAAGGTGACGTGCGCCGCCGCCCCAAGAGGGCAAGCGCACACAGCGCGGTGGCACCTCCTTCCGAGAGGAAGTGTGCTCCGTCGTCGCTCCTTGACAACGGAATAGGAACAGCCAAAAGCCAGTGCGGGTGGCTGTCGGGACCTCAAAGGTGCCGACGGCCACGAAGTCAATGCACTAGAACGGACAACAAGACTGTTCTTGTGCCAGTTGGTGTCTCGTTCACCGTATCGAGGCACCAGCTCTCCAGATTGAAGCGCCGGTCTCACCGGCGTTGAGATCTCGATGGAGAGTTTGATCCTGGCTCAGGACGAACGCTGGCGGCGTGCTTAACACATGCAAGTCGAACGGAGACGATCCGGTGGCAACACTGGTGAAGACTCAGTGGCGAACGGGTGCGGAACACGTGAGCAACCTGCCCCAAAGACCGGGATAACACCGGGAAACTGGT